>Ga0307512_10000494_pt1 | contig 57758 bp, 49 predicted proteins | sample 14_EM_MG_FD_200267 | JGI IMG/M metagenome (GOLD analysis project Ga0307512, IMG submission 200267) | Populus trichocarpa ectomycorrhiza microbial communities from riparian zone in the Pacific Northwest, United States - 14_EM | ecosystem: Host-associated > Plants > Roots > Unclassified | place... | reverse complement strand
ACAGGTGATTGAATTCCACAAAACAATGCCTTTCATTATTGAGACACCACTGTTACTTGCATTTTGAACATGCTTAGCAAAGTTTGGGTGGAGATTTGGTATTTCTGGCTGGGCTATCCTGCTGGTAAAGCCACCATCCCAGCTACTTTCCCTTCTCAAGGTGTACTTAAAATTGCCTGCAACTCCAGCTCTGGCAGAGGGGTAAAGATATGCCCTCTTTGATGTTTGACAAAGTGGGTTTGAGCCTTGTTCACTATGAGAGCTGTGCAATGGGTCTTGGTATCCTCCCTCTGAGCCTCAACTCTCAGGCACATTGCAGATAGAATTCTTTGTGTGTAATGATATTGGGACTTCAGAGCATGTCCTTAGCACTAAGCTTGAAAGATATTTTGGGGTGTTATGGGCAGAGTTGTCCATCTGGGCTGCACAGTGACATTTTGGAGTTTTCGGGGAGCTGATCTTGAGACAACCCTCCCAACAAAAACTGCCCTTTTTATCAGCACCCCATTCCTGTACAGTCCTTAATTTTTGCCAAAATGCTCTCAAGACATAAGAAAGTTGTTTATAATGCTCCCAGGCCAGCCCCACAGAGTTGTGGTTGCATCGGTAAATATTTGCAAGTGGGGAGTCGGTTACCATGCACAAATGGGCTGGGAATCCCAATGTTACGATCCAGCGGATAGGCAAAAGAGAAAGTGACACGGTCATTGCCCCATTCTGAAATTCAGTGTCAATGGAGCCTCAATAATTTTTGGCATTGCAACTTGGGTTATCTAAGTGGTGATTGGTTGCGGACATCCATAAATGAGGTATCAGCCGCCTGTAGGGCCAAAAGCAACAGCTGCACACTCCCTGCCCCATGCTGCAAATGAGCGTCAATGGAGCCTCAACAATTATTGGTCTTGCATCTCGGGTAATCGAAGGGTAGCTCGGTGGCAATAATTCATATACCATGTAATTGCAGCCTATTCCACAAAAACAGTGCACAATATCTTCGTTACCCCATCATGAAAATGACCGTCAACCGAACATCAATGATCGTTGGTCTTGAATATTGGGTACTGAAGGCATCGTGTAGATATTTGAGAACATATCAGAACTATTGCCTGCTTTAGTAGTCCAAAATACAAAACTCGAAAGGAAAAACATTGATTCCAAAATAATCGATATTGTAATCTGCAAAGCATTCAAAGAGGGATTACTGGATGTTGAATAAGCGATTTTAGCCAGATACTATCATTAAAGAGCAAAAGCCAGAGCCTTAGATGAATCCACAGACAGACCCGCTGGACTACCCACCGACAACCCACCCAATTCAGACAGGTTGGGAGATATCCATTCAACTGTACCGGAATGACAGTTGTGGTGTATTGACCAGCAGGACTGCCATTGTAGTGCCGGATCCTTTCCGACCAAGATCCAGACCCGAAGTGACTGTCCGGAACCGTTGCTAACATGAAGCACATCCCACTCAGCCATGCAAATATCTGAAACTATGCCTGATTGGTATGTGAAGGCCATCACCAATATCCCTTGAATTTTAAACTGCATGCTAACTGGCATTTGAAGAAATGTAGCCACTGTATTTCAAAGCATAAATGCACAGCACTGTCCAATAAGTAATCTCACTTTACTTGGTATTGACTATGCAGCATATTTGGACCTATACTTTGAATCACTAAAATTGCTACTTCAAAGTCAGGCTTCGACACCAAGCTAGAGCTGGATACCGAATCTTAAAAGACAGATTCTGGGTAGCAACTCTCCAGATGATGTTCAGCAACTCCTGCTCAACACATATACCACACTTACTCCAAGCGGCCTGAGTTCTCAGTACCTTCAGTCCAGACTAGACAGGATTCTAACTAAATGTACTTTAGGGCTGCCAAGACTTGTATTTGACCACATATTATGTGAACTGATATCCATCAACAGAGTTCTAAGAGATAGTATCATGAGAGCTCAAGTTAAGAAAAGGCAGCTTTGAAGAGTGCAAATAGCTGTCCAAGTATAGCGAGCCTGCAATCCCAGCCATTGAATTGAATTCAGCATAACTGTTTAGTAGATCTGTGTGCACCTCAATTCACCACAATTGATTGCAATCATTCCACTGTCAGCTGTGAGACGATGACTCACTCTCTACTCATATCATCTAATGATTAACCAAACGCCAACGTTTAATCAAAGTCAACCTGGTTGTTCGGAGACTCATAATGAATTTGTGATATAACAAGGTGTAATTGACTGAATATTAGGTGGCAAATATGAATGTGCATGATTATTTGTACCACATTTGTTAGCAAGCTTGGTATTGACAAGTGCATCAATCAATGACATCACCCCAGAATGATCATTGTACATGATGATTCTGTCAGTATGCTTGCATCTCTTCTTTGTGAACTGAAATTCTCTCCCATATCAATTACCTGCTAGATTGTTGTGAACTAATTCTACTCACAAGGTCTAGATGATTACATGCAATGGAAGATATGCATTTAACATTGCCTCATTGACTGCTAACATAGCTAACAGTATCCTGATAAAATAGAATGTGATGAGAACAGATGTGCCTTTCAAATGGATATAACACATTTCGGGAGTCATATTTCTCCCCTATCATTATCCCACTTATTATGACCCGTTGCAACTTACCAGTCACACATCACATTCCATATCTATCATGTAATGCGGCTTCTCAAATCAGCAACAGTTCCATGCAATGAGGTTAGTGTTAGCAACTGTTCCTGGTAACCTGGCACCAGTCCGGGTGTGGACTGGATAAATCGTTCAGTTCGGTTCAGGCAATGTCCAAAAACCCAACCCGCTCTGTCTTGCCAGGGTTGATACCCGGATCGGACATAAACCTGCGGTTTTATGGCCGGGTCGCTCCCGGACCACGGTCCCATATAACAGTTCTTGCAACTTTGGCTCGAATTAACTATGTGAGTTCAGATCATATCGTGACATGATCAACACGTAGATTGTTCACGATACGCCGCTATTTCACATCCAGCATTCAGATTTGTGATCTGACTGATATTCGTTGGATGGCTGTGAAATAAGGGCACATTCTAAGCATAATCCGCGGGTTTTCAATAGCTACTCCAGGAATATTGGTCGGAACGCAAATCCGACAGGGGGAGGTCAAAAACCAGTTAAAACTGCACAATCTACATATTGATCATATCATGATACGACCATAACTCGAATACTTGATTGGAGGCAAATTACGAGGTTGAAATGCCCGGTTTTAGGTGGTAAAACCGGCCGAATTGCAACCGTCCGGGGTTTCGTGTGGTAAGACCTGTTGCAACGGTTCGGTTCTCGTTCCAACCCTAACCCCAAAACATTCCAGCGGGTTGGAACCGTTGCTAACACCAAATGTGGTTACATCCAATGCTCGATATTTCACACATTATTCTATGTTTGTAGGTGCTATTTGCAAGGGCACTCATTCTCAGGCAGGTTTGCAGCACTCCATATGGCCCGCACCAAGTGTTAGTTTGTATTACATACCATGTTAAAGCTGCAAGTTTTCTTCAGTTATGTCTGGCTCATGTAAATCTGATTCAATTCTGTATGCTTTGGCTGCAACCTACCTCCAAATCTTTCCTCCATACAGCACAGTGTCGATGTGAATTCTAACATTTGGCATTGGGCAATATGAATTCATCAATTCTAGTGAACTTGACAAATCGTGAATTATAACTCAAGAAAGCTGTCATTAATGTAAACATCAACCAGTGAAGTCTTCTTGCCTGAACCATTTCAATGCATGCCTCAAATCGCATCATCCTAGATCCTGGGCAACCTCTATCTCTATTTTCCCAGCTTTTCTATTGCACTTAATCTCAAATTTAATGCTTATATACTTGTCTTCTACATTTGCCAACACTGTATCCTTATTTCAACAAACAGAACCTACTCCTGGAGAGGTGTGGAATTACTATTCACAGGTGAATCAAATGGTATACCTTGAATAAGCACTTACACTGATGTTAAAGAAAGTAGCCAATATTCATTGTCCATCAATGATTTGACATTACAACCCTCTCCTATCATGCATTGATATGCAGATCACTAATATGTCTGATTGCATTAATGATGCAGGATGTCGACACCAATCAGGATATTGGCAATGACAAACAGGAGGACACCAGAGAGTCCACTTTGTCAACTGACATTGAAGATAAAGCTAGTTATAACCTGGAGGTCCTACTTCTTGGCCAGGCACACCTGGACAAGTCCTTACAAACTTTAGGAGTTCTACAATGAACCAAATGGAGCTGTGCCAATATTGTCATTGCATTCCCTCTTCTTACAAATTCCCGAAATCCAGCTGTGGCAATTGCACCCCCACTGCTTAAACCCAGGAAGTTAACCCTCCTCAACAAAGTGTACAAGTCTGATCATCCACCACCCACCAAGATGCTCCTGCTACCCTAGTCTAGTGGAGTCCAGAATGTTCAACAACCCATGGCAAGTGGAGATTTGAATATACTCCAATACCAAAAGGCTACTTGTGATGTAGTGAAAATGTTCATGGAGGCAATTATATTCACAAAGCCTCCATGGCCAACATTTTCTGATGAGTAGTACTCAATGGTTGAAGATGCTTGGACACTCTCCACTGAAGCTGAGGATCAACAGTGCACAATAGACAGAGCATCTGTAGGTATGCCATATGTATTCCAATTGCCTGGTAGTCCATTTCTCAATATACATCTCCAAACACAAGATGCTGTAAGTTTTGAATATTCTTTCACACTCATCTATCACACGTACGACATTGACTATGTCACAATGTATATATATTCATAACCAAACATTGTTACCATTCAAGGACAGTTGGCTGATATAGCTCGGTGAACAGTTGTACATTATTGTGATTTGGTATTTGGTCTCTCAGTCTGAGGATCGCATCCAGGTGAAGGAGCTGCTGTTTCATGATGCTTATTGTTCAATTGATGTGGAAGGCAAGACATCATGGTTCACCTAAATGGAAGTTTTTGATTCAATATACCATTAATTCTTCTCTACAACCAATAGTTTGGAGCACTAGCCTACTACAAACCAATGGTTTGGGGCACCAGTATACCACAAACCAATAGTTTGGGGCACCAGCCTACTACAAACCAATTCTTTCCACCTCTCGCGGTGTAGACTTCAATGCTGGTAGCGTCAGCCATCCCTTTCATGTGATCTGAATATGCCACTGGACAGAGGGCTACAGTGATGTTTTCGCAAGATAAATATCAAGATATATTGTCCCCTTCCATTGTGATAAATTTTACTCTGGAAAACCCCACACTCAGCAATCACTTAGTTGTGGGCTGCTTCATACCCAACACCTTCAGCACAGCTCAGCTTGATTATGTGCTGCCAATCCGCTGTCAGTGCTCTTTGGCTGGGCTGTTCTCAATTCCATTTCAAATTAATTCCTCCCAATTTGGCACTCCTCCACTGAGATGATCAGTCCTCAATCCCCTCCCTTTGGAATGTAGCTCCTTTATTTCATTCTGTACTTAGTACCGCATTTTTTCAGTGCAGCCATGCAGGGTTGGACGCTCCTCAATTTCGATGAGCGCTGATTGGTCTGGATTATTGCATTTACATTTTATTCCACCCTCCCTACCCTTCAATTTCAGTGCTTCTCTTTCACAATAGGCACTACTCAATCTCCTCTATCTGCATTCGCACTCCTCTATTTGATTGTGTACTGCATACCCCTCTCTGTTAGTGCTTTCCACTGTGATGGGCACTCCTCAATTGCCACTGGCATGCCTGGGTCTGGATTGTCACTTCTATATTACATACACTGCTCATTATCTTCATTTTCAGTGCTCCTCTCCTGGGATAGGCTTTTCTCAATCCCCATAGGTGTTCCTCTGCCTGGTGTGGCAATTGGATATATCTGTCCACACTCCATACACCAATTCTAAGTGCACCTGTGTGGGAATAGGTTCTGCTCAATCCCCATCAGTACTCCTCGGCCAAGATTGGCACTGTACTAGTTTATTATATGCTAGATACCCTACTTTTGGCTGTTATCTGCTAGTATGGGTGTATCCCCACTGGAACAGGTATTGCTTTATCCGCATCAGCATTCCTCAGTGTAGGTTGGCCCTGTACTATATTATTCCATGCTCCTCAATCACATTGTGTGTACTCCTCTTTCCACACAACATCTCCAATCTGCTACACCTTGTGTCGAGTTAGTTGCTCCCCTTTGCATCCGAATATACTATCAAATTGCCCTTCAAACCCCATCATCATTGACTGCTACCTGACATCGCATTGCACCTTTCTTGGTTATCCCAAATCGAGCCTAAGGACATTGCACTTCAGTTTCACCAACTTGCCAGCAACAAATTATCAGCAAATAAAAGGAATGCCTCTACCAGCTTTACACTTTTGATTATATGCATGTTTCTACTTTCTTTGGCCCCGATGAGGTGAGAGCTGTTGTGGGTGACATTGACGTCACGATCAATTGATATTATTGGATGGCTTAGGTGGGTTAATGTTTTGGTGTAGCTGCCTTTCTGTTTGAATCACTTGTCATATCCTCGGTTCATTGATGTTGCAACGCACAATACAGAATAATGAAGAAGAATTTCTTAGCTAGTATAAGTACCACTGAGAAGTGATAATGAAAAATAATCCATGCATTATATTATTTGTGATAGAGGGTAATCCATTGCATTCTTATATCTGCTGAGTGTCAACTAATGCCAGAACTCTTATCAATGAATGTCCATAAGAACCCAGGCATCCCTGAGAGTTTGGTTGTGTGACACTCCCAGGTGCTACCCAAGTTCTCTCTAACACTCCATTATGTTTCAAAACTTCTCACACTCACACCACTGCTGCTCTTGTACCAGTAGTTGGAAATGCAAGCTCCTTGGAGGGCCAGTTTGAATTCCCTTTTAGGGTCTGATTCTCTCCTGAAATTGGCAATTTTAAATTCACGCTCTGCCTTCTCTCACACACTCGGGAAGACCCCCAGTGACTGAAATTAATTTTTCCTAATGGAGTAAAGGTATTATCACTTTATATAATTCCAATATTAAAGCTCATTTTTGATTTGTCACAACAATAGAATTTACAATTCACAGTAGTAGTAATACAATAGAATACAACAATATAACACATTTATACAGGAAAAATAGAGAGTGTTATCAAGTTTGTGACTCCTATAGAAGTACAACTGATTTTCAATTTCACAATAAGGGTTTCAACTTTGCCATGATATATTCTATAATAGTAATACCATTAATTTTATTACTGTATCCATGGTTATACTGTAATGTAAAGTCAGTATCGTTTGTTCTGACAATTCTATTATAGATAGACTATCCGGTCTCTACACAATATAGAATGATATACCTGTATATATTTAGTACTAAGATGACATAAAATTGGATGTGCAGTTGTATGTTACATCCCATATGAAGTGAAAACATTTCACTGTGATACAGGTAAAATAATTATACAATGCTCATATACACTTCAAAACATGCACAATAATGCGGTATGGATGCAATAGCTGAAATTGGATATATCGAAGTGAATTCAGGAGGCAAAGTCTTGATACACGATGCACAATGAAACTGTAGTTTCTGAAGCAACTCTTGGAAATCATCTAAATGGTAGTTTGATATACTCTAAAGTTCTTCACTTGGAAAAGTAACCATAGGCAATACAAAGCTTATACAGAAGCTATTTCTGGGATGGTAATCTTGTGTATGAATCACAAGTGGCTCTATGGAGTCCCATAACTGTTCATGTAGACTGGATTGCTATGATATATATGTGATTGTATTTGCTTGCTACAATATATCACCTCTTGCATACTCCAAAGTATACCTTGAAACATACTTCCAATTGCCCTTGATTGACCACTCCCAGCCTACTTGACTCAATACTCCCAACAATACTCTTTTTAAGCAAGATACTTTCAATCTCACTTGGCTATATTTTCCCATTCATGCTTCTGTATGCTCAATCCAGAGACTTGCTGGGTACTAGTCACCAGAAGCTGGAAAGTAAACAATCAGTGGGGTGTGGTGGGCAGCATTTTGCAGACAGTCTGTATTGAGCAATGTGTAATGGGCAGTGGGTAGTGTATCACATGTGGCAAATAATGTGGAGCTGGTGCTGGATGGCAATCAGCATATGGTAGTCAAATTTACAATAATAATTGAGTATGAAGTCTGAATTGTATCTTTAGTGATGCCACAACAACTTGATCTTACAATACCCTAGGTACATTATTGTCAGTTGTTGTCATAGATTCTGTAGAATTGCTCGACATTTGGATCTTTGGGAAATCAGAGCTCCAATTCAACATTCCTAGAGTAATCTGCTGTCAACCTCCCACTGAGTAAATACATATGGGTATCCTCCCGGTATAGGGCTGATAAAACTGATGATCATAGCTATGGAGAGTTGGCTATATTAAGATCAGTATGAATTATGTCAAAGACTTGAAGGCTTGGATTTGATCAGCTGAGGATGAAACTGTGTTGATGTAAGATTGGAACAACTAAGCCTTACGGTACTGATCTTTTCCTTTACTCCCAAATTCTCTCAAACACGCTAAAGAAGAATGGTATCCTCTCGGATACTCTAAACGTGCTGTCAGGTGCCCCTGCATACTTTGATAGTAGTGGAACTGATTACTAGACCATTCTACAAAGTGTGAAGTTGTCTACAAAATACATAAAAATCAAAGGAGTTTGGTTTTTAAAACATCAAAGCTACAGGGACAATAATGCTTGTATGGTGGATAATTCTAGAGTGAGGTAAACACACATCCACACCCTCTGCGAGTGATAGTATAATGGGTATATCAAATCTTTCAATATATTCAAATATTCTTCAGCTATACATTACAATAAAGTATTTCAATTGATGTACCATTCAGTAGGTATCACAATCCACATGATAATTGCAGCTCAGACTTTGAGTGCATTTATCATAACATTAGATTATGGTTGAGCAACAGAGCTGCATTTGTTCTACCTCTTGTGTATGTGTCAAATAGTATCAAATAGATGAATAGTTAAGCAATTATACATATCGCCAATTTGGCAGCTGCAGCGTAAGATGACATACACATCCCTATTCACCAGATGTGGTCTACCACGATATGAATCTGGTCATATTGTACATTGGGAAATTATTGCTTTCTCAGTCACAGAGCAAAGCAATATTTGGAGATATCTTTGCATGAGCAGCTGAGTATTATTGAAGACTGTAACTTTGTCCTCCTCACAATGACTTCTACTGCCAGATGGATAGGAAAGTTACATTACTCACAATGCATTCAGAGGTGAGGGGGTATGGTGCTTCTCATGGAGTAGACACAGGTCAATGCTATAGTTACAGTGGAGGATGAGGGCCCTAACAATCTGGTTGAGGATGCTGCCACAGGAAACAAATTGGCAAATCTGGGTGCAGTCTTGGACTGGGTAAAGCTACCTGGCACTGTGCAATTGCCAAAGCTGCTCGGTATGGAGCTATGGCAGCAGTCTCCTTAGATAGACATCATGAACGGATGGACACTTTAGAACCAGCTGGTGAAAGTGTGTAAGGCATAGTAAATGTTCAACGTCACTCAGATCCAGCAGGAGTGGTTACCCATAAAAGTTAAGGAATGTCATGATATTGAAACTGACACAGCTGTATTGCAACAGAAGGTGAAGAACTAGAATCACTGTTTGAAGTCATCAACATGGGATGTGATGTCCTTGGCAAGAATACCTGGTGAGGAGCATGTTGTGAATATTCTGTGCAGAATGCAGAGAATTAACAATTAGCAGTATATTCTCCAATTGATCCAGGTCAGCAATGCAATAGCATTTCTCAAAGCTGATGTCATGGTGATTTTATCATTCAAGTTGGAGTCCATGATCAAACACCCGTAAGGCCTTGGGCAGAAAGTTCCAATATTTGTGACGAGAATGGCCAATTGAAACGGAACAGGCAAAGGCAGTGCACGACGGACATGTGAGAAGGGTGATCTGGATCAGATTCACTGAACAGGTCAACCAATTGTTAACCTTCGCCCACATGAAGAGAGTAAGGTGTGGAACCGCCCAGTCATGACCCAAGATGACCTTCCTGACCAAACGGAAACACAAATACTTCAGTCAAGGGCGAATCCGATCACAGTACTTCTGAATGGGTATTGGCAGAGACGATGACAATGATCAAAAACTTCATGGTGACACATTCCTGCTGTCACACAGCAATATGGATGAATGGTTGGTATCTGAATTGTGCCATGATGTGTGACATGTGTTGAGATCGAAGGAAGTGAACCCAGAAGAATTGAATCCCCCGAATACTTAAGTGGGAGATTCATGACTTTGGGGGAAGGGTTGGATTCAAGGCAATTGGACATGGGGATATATGTTTGATGCATCAGCTCCCAGCATAGCACCCAGCGAATGAAGTTGTTGTGGGGGATGCCTTGAATGGGACTGGGGCATACAACCAGCTCATCGAATCAGTGCTTACAGATAGTGCATTTCATTGTGTCGCTGTTAATGTCTTTGGAACCATGATATACAATGACACAAATACTGACCCCAGAGGTCAAGGAAATCATGTTGCCATTGCACGATAGGTTGAATGATCATTGTGATTTGATATTGATATCAGAGGAAATGGTATGTGGTGGAGAAATGTACCTAGAGACCAGTAATATATAGCAATGAATGCTATAGCGAATTGGCTCTTCTCTATGGACTTCAAGCCTGAGAAGCTGATGACAGAGGAAATATATAAACATATCCGATTGACTCACACAATCCATTGACTACTGGCAGCGGCCAACGCTAATTCCCAGAAGGTAATATTGGAGGAAATAGTACCGCACCTGAATGTAGAGATTGTTTAGATTCTGCCACAACAGATGAAATGGAGCAGGAGTATGAGAATGATCCACTTGTAGTGATCCACATCGTGAAATGGTACAATTCCTCATGAGTGTTGAGAGACCTCAATATGAATCATGTTCGTGCATGTAAATCACCTGTCCGCTTGCGTTGGAGCAACAGCTGGAGTGAGTCCCATGGTCAGAGAAACAGTCAACTTAAGCTTGACAGTTCCAAAGTTGTCTGACCAGTCCAGGCAGAATCTATTGATAGTGTGCTGCAACTTCGATGTCATTCTGGAGATGGAATCTGGAGTGAACATCATGTGTGGGAGGACCATCGATTTAGAGAAGCTTGGGGCTTGGCTGATTGCTTGGGAGGAGCTTGGTACAGTTCATTTTAAGGGTTTCTTTGTAGTTTTGATTTACAGTTATAATACTGTCCTGGAGGTGTATAGGGCAGACTTTGATAGCAGTTATCACCTACTGTTAGATTAGGGTAGAGTAACAAAGCCACATTGACTCTACTTTTTCTATATATGTAACATTAACGAATAGACAAGTTAACCTACCGATCACCAATCTGGTAGCAATAGCATTTGTCGTTGTTGTTGTTTATTCATACTTTATTCACTCTTGCTAGAGCATGACAGGAGCTAATAACCCCTCCCCCTGCAGGTGAGCAGGCTAGGCGGTGCAGCACCCCCCCCCGCTACCCTTCCTCCCCACTGACAAATGCAAGATACATCGTAGAAATGTCACACAAGATATGAACCAGTTGCTGCCACCCCCTGCACCTGAGTCAGCCAGGTCAGCCTCTGCGCCTGGTCCATACTGCCCTGCAGCTGGGGGGGAACTTCCTGATGTTAGTAGCAGCCAGGAATTCCACCACTGCACGATCACACACTTCCATGGACAATGGCTGACATACCTTCATCTGTGAGCAACTGCCTGCTTTGCAGCCGGTCACCTATCCCACCACGTTCCCAAGTAGGTACTGCTGATCTCTCCACAGGCCACAGTAGCAGAAGAGATACTGTCGCATTTGGGCCATTATCCCTTTGCACCACCAGTATTCGTCATCCTGTTGGTGGCTGAACCACTTCAGATAGACTCCAGTGTATGCATACTCACACTCCAGTCAGTAGAAACTGGTGGCGAGTGATTTCACACTTATCATCTGTATGGGTCTCCTGGTTGCCACCATGCCTTTGAGTCTGTAACTGAATTGCTTCCTGCACTTTTTGCCCACCCACTCTACCTTGGCGGCTGATCATCCCTCTGAGAATCATCTAGCTCTATTTGAGGTGGAGGTGTATAGCTGCATTACCACCATGAATCCACTTGCATCTCCAGCAAAGTTCGCTCAACAGTCTGCTTCTTAATTCCACAAGAAACATCACGTTCTAGGTGCCCAGTGAGGCTCAGTTGCAATGCTGTGGGTGAAGAGAGCCTGCACCCTTTGGATAACCTTCCTAGGTATTCTCTGCTCTGGGCCCAGCCCCAGGTGTGCTGGTTGTCAGATTGGGGCTTGTGAGTCGCTGAAGAACACCACCATCTTTACTCTATGCTGGTAAGTTGCTTCTCATCTTTTGACCACCTCACTGAGCGCTATTCCAAATGCTTATAACTCGGCATCAAAGACCTCCATCCAGCAACTGCGCAGATAACTGCAGCAGGTTCTCCATTCACTTCCTTGTTCACACATCACTGCTGCACTTACCCAGCCATCATCAGAGCATGAGCCATCTGACCACCACACCCAGACACGCACCACGACTTTGGCTTCCTTCTCTTTGGCGCAACATTGCACCACTCTCTTGGCCATGCCTTTGTCATCCAGTATAGCAGTTTTCAGCACAGGATCTCCACCTGGGGCCTGCCTGCTAATGCCCTCGGGTGTCCAGCCATGATCACATTCTATTTTGACTACTTGGGATATCACTGTGCCGCAAGGTGTTTAATTGTGCAACTCCTTCAGTTTGCTGCTGCATGGGTCTGCTAGTCTCCCTGCGAATTGTTGTTGTCTATAGTCTAAGATTGCAGGTGCAGATGTAAGCCCGGACTGTCTGATTCGGGTGCCCCGTCGGGCGGTGGGCAGCACACGCAGCAGCAATCCGGCCTCCCAATCGATGATCAGTTGTTGGTGGGTATTCATCATGTATTCACTCCTAGTAGAGTATGACGTGACCTTGAATCCACTGCCCTTCCGGGCGAGCTAGCTAGATGGTGGAGCTCCCACCAGGTACCCTTCATCTCCGCCAGATTGCGGAGGAGTTGGAGGTTGTCTCACCTGCCTACATCTTCAGTATCCCACCAGAGGTCAGACCCATATAGTGCAACTGCTTGAACACAGACTACTAGGACAGCCAATACGGTCTCAGGAAATACCCTCAATGTTGGTGTAACAGTTCGGAATCTGGCATCTGCTGCCCTGGCTTTCTTCATGCGTTGGTTGTGGCGTTCCTTGAACATCAGGTGTGCATCCATCCAGATGCCCAGTCAGTGTGTCGGCTGGTTATTGAGTGGTATAAACCCAACTCTGACTTTTATCATTGCAATCAACTTTGACCAGAGTTGTTTCTTGTACCCTCGTCTGCACGTGAATAGTGGCACCTGCATTTTTGCACAGTTGAACCGCAGCCCTCGGCAACATGCCCACTGGAGGCTATTCGCTGCACATCTCTCAAGTATCGAATCACCCCAATTGACATTGCTTGGGGTCGCCACTCAGCTGAGGTTATCAACAAACAGAACCCTTTCAGCTGAGATGTACTCTTTGACTGATGTGATCAGTCTTGAGTTGAAGATTGCACCAACAATCAGTGACATAGGTGAACCTTGCAGAATGCCCGCTTTATAGGGTGTTTCTTCATGGCAGTGCCCTCCATTGTCATCTCCACTGTTCATTCTGAGAGAAAACTTTAAGTACATTGTATAAGGTCTCCATCCCTCTGCTGCACCTTCATTGCATTGATCAGCCTCCCATTTGCCACGCTTGGGATGGCTGCCTTAATGTCCATGATAACCACACATGTTATGTGGCCACTGGTGGAGGCAGTAAGAGCTCTGTTGATCATGATGGCCACTGTGTCAATGGCTGAGCGTCACCGCCTCCTCCTGAGATGTCCATCGCTCAGTAGCGTGCTTCTTTCAGCCTCTTCTGAAACCATCTCCGCAACTACATTGTTGAACCCTATTCCCCTACACCTCGGCAGTCGTATGGAGCGATCGGCCTTCAGCTTCTTATAGACATCTTGGCCATCATTATGAATCGCCACACTGCTAGTCTGCTTCCAATTAGCTGGGTGTCTTCCCGTGTGAATGACCGCCATCTTTAACCTCACAATCCTCTCTTCGTCCCATTTGCAGGGCTGCCGTATGGCGTCAAAAGACAGCTTCCTGGCCTCAGTTCTGTTTTAATTGATTTGGAACATGAAGCTTGCTCAACTGTTTGTTCGGTTACACTTGTCTGTGCGTTTCCTCCTGGAAGTAGCTCATAGTACTGGTGACTGTTGGTTGGGGGAAACAATTCGCTCCTTAGCATCCCTTTCTTCACCAAGGCTGTGTTTCCTTGCATGCAGTCTCTGTCTTATAGGGCCTCCACAGACACACCCACCGGAGGGTTGGCATATCATGCTGCTCTCAACCACTCGGCTCCCCACAACATCTGAAAGAAATGACTCCACATTTAGCTCTGAGATTGCGAACTCGACTTCTGGAGCTCTGACTTTGCCTAGGTGACAGATTCCAAGTTTAGTCTGCTGCTTGTCTCCCCTCCAACCACCATTCTTCGTTCTTAGATGTTGGTGTTCCGCCATCTGTTTGTTTTGGTGCAGATACTGATTGTCTTTGCTGTGGCATTGACAATACTACATATTGTGTACCTTCACCATGCGGCCTCCTGCTCCACATTGTCATCTGTAAACTCAGTATCCAGGTGTACTCTCCTCTTCAATAATTCAATTCATAGCTTCTCTGTTGCCTCTGCATCCTTCTCCATCATTGCAGCATACTTCCACCCTACAAATCTCTGCTGGTCAGCCTCCTCCTGCTGGTCTACTTCCACCTTCCTTTCCCAAAGCTGGTGGTCGAATCCAGTAGTGTGGTGATCGGCCAGTCGGCACCATTTCGGTACTGGTCCATTTGCTAATATCAGGTCGATAACTGACTTGCTATTGTGGTCCTCTATTGTTCATTTGCCGGTGGACCTGCTGTCATTTCCAATTTCCAGACCATTTGTATTCATTACATTGTCCCAGAAATGAGCTTTCCACTGCACTCGCCATCTTTGGTCCCATCGTTTGCTGTGGGAACTCTAGTGCCCTGCGAGCATGGTGCCACCCGTCCGATGCCTCACTGCCCGCACAGTGTTCCTCCAGGTCTGACTCCAGAATGTTTGTATCATTCGTCATAAAGATTGACCGTGGTGGGAATTGTGTCCCTGCTTCAGGTGCTGCCAGTAGCGAATACTTCCACCCTCTGTCGGTGGCTCTTGCCAGTACACTACGTGCACCCTGCATTCGACTCCCATGTCCAGCGCCACAATGGTCCACTCCAATGACCATGCGCAGTTGTGCAGGATTACTCTAATCATTGGTAGCCAGGGCTCCCATTTTAGTCTCAGTCTCAGTTTCAGTTATGGTCTTGGGCGCAATCTCAGTCCTTGCTACGCGGATGTCTCTGGCCTCCCCCATTGCCACCTCTTGCTCTACGTTCGCCATCTGCTCTTTGCTTCCCCCATCAGTCGTCACTCCCTTGTGCCTAGGACCAAGTACTACTCTGTTCATCCCAGTCGCTATATGCATAGCTACACTCGTGGGTACATAGCCTGCTAGCTCCATTTACCGGCTCGATCATGCCACTTTGGCATCTTTTTTCTTCTTCATGTACATGCTGCTGAATGCAATGTCATTTCTGTTTCAGTTAAGGCACTTCTCCAGCGTGTGGCCACAGAGTGATCCCTGCTATGCCATGCACCTCACTACATTGCATTTGTGGTCACTTGTACAGTGATGAGCTGAGCAGTAGCGACACATAGGCTTGCTGCCGCACTCGATGTCGCTGTGGCCCAACCCTCAGTAGAGCTGGCAGCTGCTGTCAGGGCCTGTGTTTGGGAATGCTTCGACTCGATACCACACTCCCGCTGCTGTGATACCATTCTCGGTTAAACTCTGCACCATCTTCCTCCCCTGTACAGCAAAGACTGCCAATCCCATGGCAATCTCTCTATGGAGCCTCCACTCTCTCATGGTCGGTGGCTTCACCAGCCTTCGCACTTGGGTGTGAATTGCTATGCCATTATCCTCGACTTCAAATTCCTCTCGCTTCCTCCACAGACCTTCTGTGCCTCTCCCCATGCACCAGATGAGAGGGACTGTGTCGATCTGTACCCATTTGCTGGACTCATTCTGTTCGATGTCAACAACTCCCTTCCTCACTGCTCTGATGCTGATGTGGCAGTACTGCAGAGCCATCTCTGCTGTCACATTCTGATGTGTGATTGCAGCAATTTCACCCTTGGCATTCCTCCTTGAATTCATGATCCTATTCTAAGCCACAGACTGCTGGTGGAAGAGCACTCTATTGATTGCAGATGAAATCTCTTCATCCATCCTGTTCTGGAGCGGCACACTCTCATCTCTTCTGAGGATTGGACATTAGTCTGCCATGCTTGAGCCTGGTCTCAGGGGTGAAGCTGGGCTGGCAGGTCTCTTTTGAATTTGTGGTAGGACACCATCCAACTGTCTGTTTGGTGTTAGCACCAATGTCATGCTTGGATTCAGTGTCGATGTCATTCTTAGCATTGGTGTTGGTGCCATCACCGGTTTCAACCTGAGGTATGTCTTTTGCATTGGAGTTGGCTTTGGTTTTTGGTTTTGGCTGCTGCTGCTCCGGCCGCTATTCTGATTGCCGCTGCTGCTGCTCTGGGTCTTGTGTTCATTATCAGTGCATTGGACCTGCATGCCTTGATGCTTGCTGGACACTCTCGGCTGGCAGTTGTGTCATGTTCACCCTCGTTCCGACTGCAGTAATGTTAGACCGAGTCTTTGTAGAGTACGTCATCACGCCGCTGTGGGTTAAGGCTGACAGCTAGTTTATAGGCTACTTGTCATCTCAGACTTACACTCAATCAAATCAATGGTCTCAACAGGTTCGTCACAACAAGTTAACAGCCCGGGCGAGACAACAATCCGGATACCACTTTCGAAATCGATCTAGCGGCAACAGTCGAATCACGAAACTTCACACGAGCGAGGGCATATGGTCCCGGATGCGTTGCGAATGCATCCGGGATCAGGACACCCTACCAACGCAGGACGACGATTCAACGATACAAACGATGCCTCCTCTCAACGAAATCTCACACTCAACCGCTTAGACAGCGACAATGGCCACCATGGCCATGATGGCTCTGATGGCCGCTGTGTTGAGTTCTATGGGTATACGAGATTATGGCGACTGAATGACACATCACTAGGATATGTTCGGGACGAGGACGGAGAGCAGTTTGGCAGGGGTGCAGGATGAGTTCGGGTCAACACCATCGGAGGTGATGCGGTCAACATCGGCATCGTCAGTATGTTCGATGCGATTTCGAGAAGAGGTCATCCGGTGGCCAGCCAACCAGATCGACATACAGTATGGTTTGAATAGTCTATGAGAAGTGGGCGGGTAATGGACCGTGGATACTTGGGAGATGTCACCTGATCCAAACCCCCAGGGTGCGCCGTGATTGGTCCGCTACAGTGCGCTGGGTATTGGATTTGGGCAACTTCAGAGACAGGCAGTGGCAATTGTGGCCATGAATCCACGAAGTCTGTGGACTCCTCCACTATGAGGATGAGGAAGCTTTGTTAGCTGCACAGTGTATACGTTCACCCTAAACCTTCACTGACGACTACCCCTCCTCCACCCAGAAGGCTGAGTACGGAAATCCACGATCTACGGGAATGAGTATCCTACGGCTAGCCGAGGAAGAGTGACGTACGGAGAAGCGTCATCATTTCTAATTGCAGCTATGGTGAAGCGTCTCCAATTTCGACACGACACCCACTCCGACATCGACACATACTCGACTACACGAGCATCTGCAACTGAACAACAGACGATGATCCTCTGCTTTGTTTGTCCAGCAGGAGTTCACATCGCCACAGAGAAGCGTCTCCAATTTCGACACCAACACTGACACCGACACATACTCGAGTACTTGGGCATCCGCCACCGTACAACAGCTTATGAGCACTTGCTTTATAAAGAAATGACGATAAACGCTTCCTCTTCGTTTGTTGAGGGGAAGTTAACATCGCCACTGAGGAGCATCTCCAATTTCGATGCACCACGTACAACAGCTTATGGCATGTGTTACACCGACAGCACAACCCATGATTGGGACCGATAGGCTGCGTATGGAAATCAACGACGCTCCAGCTTGTTGGAGCAGTACCTTTGATACAGTTCTTCAATCCAATACCAATCACGATGCAACAGGACTGTGTGTCTCCTTCGGAGGAGCAGCTGACAGGAAGTCAACACAGTTGAAGCCGACAGCACATTCCACAACCAAGTTTAGGGATAGGCCTATGCTTGACGCCTCCAATGGCATGAGCAGGAGAATGGTCGGTTGGGAGGAGCTCAGGGCATGGCATGGTTTCGGTTCTGTCTTCTGTCTTCTGTTTGTTTTCTGTCTGTTTTTTCAATGGCTTAGTGTTTGATGGACCTGATAACGCCCTGGAGGAGTCTTAGACCGAGTGTTTGTAGAGTACCTCATCACGTGACAGTGGGTTAGGGCTAGCAGTTAGTATATAGGCTACGTGTCATCGCAGACTTAGACTCAATCAACTCAATTGTCTCAACAGGTTCGTGACAACAAGTAACACTCTTCATGGTGATATATGAGATGCCCATCCCCCATATTAGGTTGTCCTTGTCGCTGGAATCTCACATCCTCTTCCAATCCTCCATCCACTGTCTGATGACGAGCCATTGTGTCTTGTCACATGAATTACATGTTTGTAGCAATCTTGCCATTTTGTCGACAGTTTGGTACAGCTGTGCCATGTTGCATGGCTGCTGCCTCACTTTTCTCTGCATTCCGCTCCTCCTGTCTCGCAGTGCGCTTGGTGACTCCGAACACTCAGCCCTCAGCATTTTCAAATTCATATTCAGCTCGCACTGCTTACTCACAGCTACAAAGGTTCTGTGTGTCATCCTTCCCAAGTCTTCGCCAGCAATTCCACTAGCCTCTCCTGCGTATTCCATACTCATATCTGTCTCAATCGGTGACTCTCCAATCCTCCCTGCACTACAGATTGCCCCCTGTTAGGTCACCATCATCACTGATTTGTCGATCGTTGGATCGCATCATGTATATGGCACATTAGCAAATTGTAAAATCGTTCGGAATTCATTGCTCAATGACTCAGCTCATCTGCACAGCCACGCCGATCCTTCCAGAAGCTCCCAGAAGCTCCGGAACAGGCTGAATACAACACGATGTGCTTCTCAGGTGCTCTGAGACTACTTTCAGGTCTGCCTCAATGCTTCTGAAGTAGCGGAACAGAATTCAACAATATTCTACAGAGTATGAAGTCATGTTCATAATGCTATAAAATTGTGCCTTTAAGTTGATATAATCTTGGAGCTGCTGGGACTACGACACTCGTCTCCAAGAAATTTCCGGTGCACACGGAGCCAGACTCTGTGGGTGTGATGATATATAATGTCTATATCATATAGTACAATTTGATACACTATCTCACAGCTACACACCCCAATCAGGTATTCTAAACTAATTAATATACAGTCCGGTAGGTATCTGGATCAACATGATTAATGACAAGCCATACGCGATCGATGCCGCCCGATGCAGCATTCTCCTGCACCAAATGTGCCGGTCCAGCTATGTCCCCAATGGGTACTATATTCATCTTATTTGTGTGTTTGACAACCCGGATGAACTCGTCAACATCATCAGCCCAACTATGAAGATCTTTGTACTATGTTGGACTCACCACTGCGTATTCTTGAGCTTGAGGACATAATACCCAGTGTTGAGTATTCTTGCACCTCTTAGAAAAGGTTGAAAATGCTTTCCCCGCTGGCAGGCGCTCCTGAAATTGGAGGATCTGATGCGGTGAAGTCCAGCTGGTGTATACCACAGGAGGAGAAGGAATTCATCCTTGGAAAGTGTTATGGAGGTCATTCTCTTCACTTTGCGTATACTGGACCCAAATGGTATGAGCTTCAGGCATGATCCTTTGGTTGGCATTGGTATATTCTACCTTGCAATCAAGTCCCAGATGCTCAACAGAAGTAGGGTTCTGAAACGGTTGATGTTAATACAACAGCCCATTCTGGAGTTTGATATGTATGCTGTCTATGAGTACATCCTGATCATATCCGAGCACAAGTCCACAAACTTCGTGTCCCGAGTCCTCCTCAATTTGTGCGCCGAATATCTGTCCAAAGTTGGGAATTCTGAAATCCTCTGACGCATCTCTGAGTGAGGTTAATTTGATACTTCTGCACACTCCGCGGACATGCATTTCTCTCAAATGATATACCTGCTGTGATACAGGGCAGATAAAGGGCCCGTTCTGGATTGTTTGGAGATGTAACAGATGGGCGCTGCGTGTATTTCGCTGTGTATCGGCAGCTGCCAGAAAATTGAAACCATTTGCAGAGTCAATATCGTACAAGCCTTGGAGTGCAAGATATGACAGTGTCTCCTCCATATAGTCATTGTGCATAAGCATCTGTCGAATGAAATTGACTTTGTTGCTAGATCGATATGCCTCTTTCACGTTGGCAATATGTAGCTTTTCAGAACTATCAGTGGTAACGTTGTCACCGGAACTCATTCGCCGAATTGACTCTGATATATGACTCGCAGGATGCATCTTCGCCTATCTGAAATGTGTTACACGTTGTTCGATGGTTGTCTAGAGCACCTGAATGGGGATTGTGTCCCACCAAGCTTCAAACTTGATCAAGCGGATGGAGAATTCTTTCTTGAAACCGCATCTCTTCATTCGAGGTGATGCCATACATCTCTCTCTCCTGCTGGTTAGTGATGGGCTCCGTATCAGCCAAACTCCAGGTCGTGGCTTCTGTGTCAGCATCAGACATGCAGATCTGAAATTGCAGTTGCTTGTTGGCAGGAATGTTGCCGCTCGGTAAGCCTCGTCTATGGCCACAATTTTCATTAGGCCAAGGTGTGTCGCAAATTTGCTTCTGGGACTGCTTGCCTTAGTCCCGACTTGCTGCAATAGTTGTCAATCATGATATTGGAATGATGTATCGAAAAGCTTGCGTTGAGCTGGTGACCCCTGATGGATTTTGCGCTCCAATCGCTCTTTGGCCTTCTAATGATTGGCATCAGACCAAGTGGTTGCCGCTTGTCAGGCTGTTTTCAGGTGCATCTCAAATTTCCTATGTTTTGTTGTGGAAACGATTTCAGCCCCATACACAAAGGCCTGCATTGAAGCACGAATCTCATAAATCTTTTGTTCATATATCTGATGGGATTCCGTTGCCAACAGGTAATCTGCATTGGCCATCGCAGACTTCGATATTTTCTGTTCTCGAACAGTACCCTTCTTCTGGTGTAATTGCTTGAGTGCATCATCTAGTGTTTTGAAGGATAGATCCGAGTGATTTTGTTGGCTGACAAGTAGAGAGAATTCACATAATGCCCACACTGCTCCCACTGCCATATCATCGGAGGCGTTATCCGCCACAGTTTTCCTGTCATCCTTGGAGCAGACAAGAATTGGATCGCAATTCGCTGCCAGTGTTCTGATCATTCCACAGATCTCTTTACCTTGCCAGGTGCCGCTTTTCAATGAATCGAATGGTATAGAGAAGTGCTGGAGGCCGGGATCACATGGTACCAATGTGAATCGATTGTCAAATTGATCTTTGACATTCCTAGCTTTCAGGTATTTCAGCAGCCAGTTCAATCAGTCTTTAACTAAACCCAGGAGCAGCTGATGCAATTCATCAGGCTGCCAAAGCCAATAGACATTGCAGAGAGGGTGTTGCCAGAACTGGTTTCAGATTGGGTGGACACCTGGAGTGTGCAAGGCATCAATATTATTGTCTTCCAGCAGCTCCGAGTAATTATACTGGCCTCTTGAGTTATTGAGTGGTCAGAAAGTTGAATGCCCCATCGGCGCACATTTAGGACTTTCACACATTGGGCATGAGCCATATGAGACTTGAGCAACCATGACTTGATATGGGTAATACCCGGACCAGGCAGCCAAATGAGCATAACATTGTCGCTGGAATCCACCTGGACAATCCCAGTTCAAGCCAGGGCCAGTGATGACAAGATGCCTAAGATGGGACAGCGCAGTTCCAAGCGTGGAATGCCATGCTTCGTCGATGTTTTTCGCACCATTTGTGGGACATGGGATCAGCCTGACAAAAATCCAGGTGCACCTTTTAGGTATCTGGCAGATATCTTTTCGATTATTACCAATTGTGAGATGCAGCAGCCAGGCATGCTGATCGTCCGAAAAATTGGTCAAGTGAGTTTTGTCGGATGCACACATGACAGTCACAATCGTCGCTCCGGCAGGAAATTGATCCTCTATATTCCACCACCAATCACCCATGATCATCTCGCTGTAGATTCGATGACCCTCTGAGTTAGCGAGGTGCACCGGTTCAAATTTGAGGTGTGCCTCAAATGAGAGATGTGCTAACAGGAACTGGATATGTTTGAAAATATCCCTGTAGTATAATGTTCCGAAGATATGTGAGGCATCTACAATCCAACTATCATCGCTGAGCCCGAAATCGAGTTCAGAGAGGATGTTTCTTAGGTCATCTGCCAATTGCAATGATTGTATTGTGAAGTTGTCCAGTCCACGGCTGAGATGTTGATCTATCCAGGTTATTGTTTGCTGGCTAAACAACTGAGCCAGCTGAATGTCAAGTGCAGACCGAAATGGATGCCATGGATTCCATTGTTCTGAGTACTTGCAATGCTTGGTGTACAATCTGGTTGCTTTGCCATATGCATTCCCCCCCGCATTTTCCACTGCAACTTCCTGCCTATGACCCTTTGTCTTGGTTGGATCAGGGGGACAGGTAAGAGCAGGCAGCTAAGGGTCTATAGGTTCTTCGTTGTGAATATTGTCAGGTGGTGGTGCACCCGGAGCATTGTCTATGAATTGATCATTAATTGACAGCTAGTCAATGGCCACTCAGGTGCACCTACTGTTGTGAAACCTTGATGGCTCAAGGTGATCCCTGCCAGCAGGTGGTAGAATCCCATTGGGTAATCGCCCTTCATTCATTGATATTGCATGATATTGTTGATTGTGGGCTTCAAGTAGGTTCTTGTCGAATAATTGCTTTATGCAGATTAAGCATTTATCATAGGTTCTACTGAATGTTGACGATATTGGAGAAACACTCAGTGTGTTGACAAATCCGGATGATGCTTTAGGGGGTATTGTTTGTTGCTGGAGTTGAGCCTCAGGGATAGTTGGTTACAAGTGAGCTGACTCAGGTTAGCGTATCACTTTCAAAGCCACATTACACTCCACCATGTTTCAAGGAGGGGTAAAACAAATTCACCTCACAATCGGTTTTCTTCACAAAGTAGGATAATATGTATCAAATCCTGCAATATAAAGCTGCACATTATCTACTGAAAATCATTGGCAGCGAAGTTACTTTTGTCATCACTGCGATCAACTTTCAATACTGTTCATCAGGTGCTACTACGATCGGCTTTATGGTATACTACATCATTGCAGCGTTGTGCAGAATATATCTATTCTTGAGCCTCAAGCAGCGGATAACATCAGCTCAATACAAAGAATAGGTAAGTTTCCTAGCTGGCTGTATGTCGGCTCAATGATCATTGAGAACTGATAGGCTGGTAGGATGTTTTTTTCAGTAACGATCCTTGACCGGTAGGTGGATCCTGAGGAGACCACAAAATTTACCCAAGGAGTTCAAAGGAAATCAATCACTGTTGCTGCTGGACTAACAGGCCTCATATTGAATGAAGTAGTAGGTCATACACACACGGTGTGAGTGTAAAATGCCTAGTCGTACTAACCATCCAACCGGATATAGATCTTGTTGGTTTCCTGGAGACATGATGTCGTATTCCTTCTACGACCTTTACAGTCATGAACTGAAGAAAGGTGAGCTTCTATCCCAGATCCTACCATATGAATTCGAGCATATAACAAAGAAATGCGGGATGTGTGTGATTCTGATTTCTGTTTCTCATCTGGGTTTCATGGGATCAAAGGTGCAGTGAAACACCACAGTTCCTGACAAATACGATGGATATAAGAGACCTTCATTCTGCTGAAGGTCACTACTACGTTTACTATTCTCAACTATACTCTGCTTCATTCGAAATCACCACTCAAATTGACAATTCGGTTACCACCATCTGCTGTTCACATATGATGTTGACAAATGGATCTCCACTGAAGAATAACTGATACGGCTCCAACAGGTGGGGTGTGTGGCTGACAACAACACCCAGATGACAATGTGGGAGTATCACATATCAATACTGGAAACAGACGATGCAAAGACTCTCAATTCTGGCCACCCATGAATCAATTTCATCCACCACCGGGGTATAGTTACCTGACTGCGCAGCCACCATTTCCAGGCGCTCCCCTGTTCTACCACCGTGCCCCATTCAACATGACACCAAGCTCAGAACCAATCTCTGGTGCAACCCAAGGATATCCGAGTTATAGGCCATCCTGGCAGGGATACGATTCCCCCCAAAGATGTTATGGTGGACATCAAAAGTTTCCCCCTCAGCAATTCGCAGGTCAGGGGCCGTCATCTCCAGGTGCACCTCGAGTGCCTCCAGCACCGCCTGGAAACAATGCAGTCATTCTGCCAACATCTTCCGCCTCTACTCCATATGAACAACATCCAGGTGCACCTGCGAGACCCCCCATCGCCCTGCCAACGAAACAATTTCAGCAGACTGCGGAACTGCGCAGTGCAGATTTCGCAGGGATTCAGGATTTGCCCCAATTACCAAGAATTTCTTATGACAAATTTGATGAAGACTATGAGAGCGACGATTCCTCAGACCTGGGCAGTGCCAAATGCAAAGCCCCAATCAGCTTGAAGCAAATGGAATTCTCCTTGAAGCAATTTGCAAAAAGGATAGGGCAGCCCAACTTTAGTACCTTCAACAAGTGGAAGAAAGTATGGGCAGCTGGGTTTCTGGAGAAGAAGCATGGGTCCATTATCCCAGGATGGAACCGTTTCAAACAGCGGCAAGATGGACCCCTGAACTAGGTGATGGCGGTTGCAGATTTTTTGCTGACTTTTGAGAACTGGCTGCCATTGGAAAAGTTTGATAATACAGAATGGATTTGGCGACAGTGGGTTGAGATGTTTTTGAAGAAATGTTCATGCGAAGTTCAGGAGGTGAGAACGAAGGGAAGGCTAGGCAACTAGCAACCAGTGACAGATGAGGGGGAGCGCATGGGCAAAAAAGTGAGAGGTAACGTCCCAGAGTTCCCAAATACAACGTTCATGGTTGTGATCTGTCGAGTGCTGAACGGCATCAATGACCACACATCCAGCAATCAACTTCAAGCTTGGAACTCAGATATGAGGCACTGGGAGGAGCTACTTGATTGCATCGAAAAACATTGTGGCCGAATGAACCATAATGTTGGACCGCCATATACTGATGCAACTTGAGAGAGGAAGAATTGGGCAAAGAGTATATGGGATTATATGCACCTGGGCAAATGATGAATGACCCCCTAGATGGTCAGATTTCATATAAAAGTTCCCTTTCTAATGCCTTCAAGTTGAAACTGGGAAACAATTTGAAACAATTTTTGATAGAAATGAAGGCAGCTACAGGGAAGGATATTGCGGAGCTCGTAATGAGACTGGCCAAGGTAATCCCCACTAGCCTTGTTATGTCAAGTTATGCCAACTGCTAATAAGTATACCTTGACTTTGGAAGGATCCGATGAAAATGAAAGAGTGGTGGATGAGCAGGCAGGTGGGAAAGAGATTGATAGTATTAATGTAAAATCTGATTGAGTGAATAGAATTGAGTATATTCCACATATTATTGGGTCCAAATGCTTGTCAGTGTAATACCTAACATCGAGATGAATTTCAGGAGAGCTGGGGTATGAGCCCATCTGCCCAACTTACCTCGGAGCAACTGAAAGAGATCATTGAGAACGAAATGATGACTAACTAAGGTGCAAGAGAGGTTCATGAGCAACTGGATGGCGAGGAGGTGCTCGATCCAGATAATACCACTACAGTATGGAGCCCTGTTTTCAACACAATCAACAACGAATTTGAACATGAGTGAACTGATGAGGCAGTCAGACTGCTGAATGCCCATCCTATTCGCCAATCTACAGATGACCATGTTTCAGGGCACAAGTATTCAATTCCAGGCCTGCCCGGAACTACGTTTCTGGCGCAACAGGATTGGGCCATCTGCCTCACACTGAGGAGTTGGGTTTGCGATGCTGATATGCCAGGAGCACTGGTGGCGGATGCAATGGGTCTTGGAAAGACTTTCACCTCAGTTGCAGCGGCAATGCTTTGCAAATTGGTGACTGAGAAAGTTGTAATGGGGTTGCCACTGTCCATTTTATGAGGGAATACGCCTGAAGAGTGGGTCATGTTGCCACACAACAACTTTCCCGGCATTGTTGGTGAAGAATGGGAGTCGTATCCACTGAAGAGATTGAAGTCTGTGCCCGGCTGCCTGGTGGAGATGTAGACAACTCCACCTCACAGGCATAAAGCACTTATATCGTCCCTTGAACCAATCTTGGTGGTTATAGTTCCTGCAGTGGCAGCGACCAACAAGACTGTCATTGACGAGATGACACATGGAACCGATGTCAAACTCATCAACTTTTTGCATGCCGAATATGCGAATCTCCCCCACAAGGATCTGATCACCAGTATAGAGCAGCCGGAAAACTGATGGAATATCCACCTTGTGTTGTATGATACCTTTACATCTAGAGCGAAACCATCAAGCAATGGCCAACTCTCACACTGTTCTTGGAGTTGTGTGATTTTTGATGAGTCCCATTGGTACAGGAGGAAAAATAGTGTGGGCTGGCAAATTGTGATCATTGTGAGAATTGGATTCAAACTTCAGGTCACTGCAATGCAGGGATTCCATTCACTCTATGACTGGTGTTATCAGAGGATCTGGCTGTTTTCATGTGCGTGTGATGATCCAGAGGATGATGCTGTGATGGAAACCCACGGTGCCGATGCACGGTATACCGCTGTGAAGAGTTTGTTGCATGCTGTCCGGACTGAAGACCTCGACACTAAACAGGATGCGGCACACCGGATGATCCACATTGCAAAGCCCTGGACGATCAGGAGGTGGTCAGACTCGAAACTCGCAAATAGGAAACCACTTGTTTGGATACTAATGGAGAATGCCCACCTTTTTGATCTCGAATGGACTGAGGACGAGCAAGCTGAACTAAATACCCTTTTAGCGAGGTACACTTCACTGGGGGCTTCAGGAGCGTGGAGGGTACTTAGATGGTGGCTGGCATGTTGTTCATTGGTATTGAGAGACACCGAAGATTGGAATGACATTTCTGGATAATGGTACGATGAATGGCCACTCGATACTTGGGTGGATTCTCCAATTTACCAATGACTGAAAGATACATTTCTACCAATGCTTGTCAAGGAACCTGCGGAGTATCCCAAACTTGACGAAGAGATAGCATCATATGAGGCGCTCCCGCATGAACGTGAATGTAATAAACGCACCTTGCCTCATGCACCACCTGCTCAAAATTCAGTACTATTTTGTTCTCGGCCAGGCCAAGTTTGTCATCTGAAGTGGAGGCTCACACAGTTCTTTCCGGATCATTTGGATATTGTCTACATGTATGCAGAAATGGGCAACGATGAGCACACAGATATGTAGCTCAAATTCCAAGATTTGGCAAATCCCTCTGGGTTTGTAACTATGCCCAAAGTGGGTGGGACAGGCCTCAATCTCACAGCAGCAAACCATGCGGTAATAACTCAGAAGGTCTGGGAATTCAATGGGCAGCGCCAGGCATTTGCATCGGTTGTCCGACTGGGGAAAAACCGAGTTTCACACTCATGGCTATTGAACACTGGACTGAGTGGTTATGATAGCAGAGCGAGTGATCTCCACCAACTCTCTGGAGTGGGTCAATTGATATTCGTGCATGGTCTGATGAACTGACCAATCATCACGCCGTCAATTGTATTCCGGATTCTGGAGTGTTGTCAGGACCAGAAAATGTGGCTGACACAGCAAGGAGACTTCGTGCCGTCAGATGGTGAGGATGAACAATAGATATCAGGGCAGTGAAATCAAGGTACACCTCTGTAAGCATTCAACCACCACAATCTCACCAACTGATGCAAAATAGTCAAATGGTATGGAGAATAAGGCGCAATTGAGGAGTGCAGGAGTATTGGTTAGAGTTTGATTCCATTTCGTATTAGTTGATTATGGTGATGAATAGGAGATGAAGTCAATGGTAAACGGATATCTGGTAAACTGAATCCTAGCCTCTTTGGATGAACCAATATGTGACGAAAAGCAGATGCGCCGGTTTGATGGTAGACGAAGTCAAATTCCACGGTGCCGTATATTTCTCTTGTGAGAATCAGTCCAAGCTGCAGTCACTGCTCATCATCATACAATATTGACTGTGTGGAATTGTGATACCGAAATCTGCAAACAGGATCCGAGTACCCAGGGGAGCTTCGACCTCCAACTTTGATCCAAATTATTTGTTGCTTTGCTATTTTGGGCACACCGGATACCGAAGTCACCGAAGTATTCGGGATATTCACTGAATCAACAGTGTTGAATAATTCACAGTCAATTGCACAAGAGAATGGCTGTCAACTTCTCAACTCTCCTGAGACACATCCAGCACAGTATATCTCGAATCATCCAAGGATAGAAAGACTGTCTAAGTGATATCGTGTTGATGTATCGTATCCTAAGACACAGCTTGCGTATTCCAGGCTTACCTGAGGAATACAGCCAAGTTTTTCCTTGCTCAGGAATGAAGTTCAGGCACATCTCAGATCCACTCTGCTATTGAGTTTAAAGGTCTCTTATTTGACACTGCATGGATATTCGATTCAACGGCCAGTTTTGACAAGCCGCCCACCATCATTATCATATGATCCCATGCCAGGCACGCCTCTGAACCGTGCATACCCACTTTGCATTACCCTTGAACAATTCATTTCGCTCCATTCCAAGCATATTTTCTTCCTTCCTGAATGCTTTGAATCTGTGGCTACCAGCGCACAGTGAGTATCATTTTACAGACACAAAACTTTTAAGTGCAGGGGCGGCTCATCCCGGTCGGCATCAGCCGATATCTGAATCTATGCTTGATCGGTATGTGAAGGCCACCACATAAATGCCATAACTGCCATGCTCCATGTCAACCTATCCTTTGGAGGAAGGTGTCTACCATATGCTTACTGTAGATGCACTGCCCTGGGTGATAAGTAACCACACTTGACTGGATTTTGACTAAGAAGTAGGTTCAGACATTACATTTCCAAGATCCTAAAACAGCATCTGTCGTGTGGGCTCCATAATCGAGCGGCAGCTTGAGGGAGTGAACCTCACACGACAGTTTCTGCTCAGCAATTCTGCAGATGACCGGCAACTCATGCTCACTTGTATACCGAACTTCCTCAAATCAGTTTAAATTCACAACGCTTCTAATGCAGACTCAACTACATTTCAACCAACGTGAATGTTTGGGCCGCGAAAACAACGCTATCCTAAAATAGATTATGTGAACCGATTGCCTACAAGATAGCTCGAAGAGATAGAATCTGAATGCCAGACTGTGCATAGTGGCTGGATCCGTGACCAGTAAGCTCCCGGGCACCATGTATCTTGAACCACTGAAGTTCATGACAAATGATAAACAGACGATATCTGACATCCGCCAATGTCCAATCTGAAGAGTGCATGAAGAAATTCTGATTACAGCTCGAGGTAAGACAAAGGCAGTTTCTGAGAGTACAAGTCACTGTCAAAGTAAGGCAAGCCTGCAATCCCAGCCATTACATTATATTCAATCCTTCATACCAACTCAAGGCTTACTGCACCTGAATTGGCCGGCACCACATGCTGTTTTTCGTCTTTTCGCTGTCAGATGAAGCCTCATGATGCATTCAAAATGTTCTTATGCACTGCTTTGAACCGCAATATTTATGTTAAGTCAACATTGTAGCATTGAGACTTATAATGAGTTTGTGATTAAATGATGCGGTGGTTACAAGATAATATGTGCAACATCTTAATGTGAGTGACTATTTATGACCGATTTGCTAGCAATCATGGCATTGACGAGTACTGGGATCGATTAGATTACCCCTGAATCTTCACTGTATGTTTACCATTCTTTCCCTATGTTGAATCTCTCCTTTGTAAACCCAAATTCACCCTCTTCTCTTACACTGACTGCATCCATATTCTGCATTCAACAGACTGGGACTGCTGAAAGTGAAGTTCTGCACATGACATTGCCTAATCAACCGCTGACTTTGTTGCAGAATACTGAATCACCAAAAGATCATGAAAATAGGGTGTCCTTCCGACTGGTATACCACATTCAGAGATTCATATTTATCCACTATCAGCAACAAACTCAGTTTGAACACCTGTAACTTCACCTGTTGCTACTCACCAAGGTCCCAACTCTATCCTCCGTCCAAGGTCTGCAAGATTCTTCAGCACTCCAACAATTCTGTGCCACACGGTGACCTCTCATATGCTCGAAGTAGAGGCATAATGAAGTACCTTTGGCGGATCCAGATGCAGGGGCAATCGTGATCACCCCATTTCTCAGTATTCCATATGTCTGGCCCTGAGAGTTGGTTAGTGATACAACCATGTCAATGTCTCGAGTTCTTCAGGTGTGTCTGGTCCAATTCTAGGTATAATGGCTTAAACCAACATCCAATTCTTGCATCAATAGCGTTCTTGGATACAACTGATACCATTGGGGAATTGGGGGCATGAAGAATCCATCAGATCTGGTGCACCTGACGCTTCCTAAATCACAACAAAGAACTACCATCGACAATAGAAATATGAACTGCCGACATGTCTTCCGGACTCTTTCCAGGTACACCTCCAATTGTATCCTCCTCAGCCGAGTGTTGCTTTATCCAGGCACACCTCGAACCGCATCCTCCTCGACTGCGTGTTACTTTGTTTCCCGATTATGCTGTTATTCTATTACACTTCATACTATATTAACTCTTATATACTTCTGTCTACATTCCCCAACTGCACTTCATCAAACATGAAACCGACAGCTAGCCAGGTGAGGATCCGCTATTCGCAGATGAATCGAGAAGCACACCTTGAGAGAGCCCTTGCACGTGCATTCATGAAGACAGCCAATCTTCATTGCTGATCAAATGTTTCAACTTCCAACCCAGCCTTCAAGTATAGTGTTGGAGATAGCTACTGTCCGTGTGATAATTGTGATGAGGCAGGATGATGACATTACTGATGGGGAGATCGGCAATGATGAAAATGAATACCCAGGAGAGTCCACCTGGTCATCTGATATCGAAGAAGACAATTCAGAAAACCAACAGGGGGTCCTGCATCTAGACCAGGCGTGCCTTGATAAGACATTACGAACTACTAGGGTTCCACTGCCAACGAAATGGAGCCGTGCCAATACAGTCATTGCCCGCACTCCACTTCCAAATCTGCAACATCCAGCCGGGGCCCCAGCACGACCATTGCTCAAACGCCAAAAGTCAACCACCAAGATATCATGCGAGTCTGACATTGTACAGGCACTCCCGCTTCCCAAGGCTGGTGGAGACAAGTATGTTCCTCAACCAAAGGCTGGTGGAGATCACAATGTTCCTCAACACCACAAGGCTACTTTTGAGGTAGCGAAACTGTTCATGGAGGCAATAGTATTCACAAAGACTCCCTGCCGAATCATATCCGATGAGATGCACTCGATGGTTGATGAAGTTTGGAAACTAGCCATTGGAGCCCAGGATCGTCAGCAGGCATTAGCAGGTGCTCCTGTAGGTACACCATCTGTGTGTCAATTGCCGAGTGGTCCATCTCTTAAAATCAATCCGCAAACCCGAGAAGCTGTCAGTGTATACTCTGTTTCCTGTTCCTCAATTCGACTTATGATGATACCAAAGCCCAAAAATATACATAGTTGAATTTAAAAATTAGTACCATTCGAGGGTGTTTGGCAGATGGAGCTGGTCGAACTATTGTCCATAGTTACTGGTTAGATTCAGGATCATAGACTAAGCTTCAAATCTAGGTTAAGGAGCTCCTGTTTGACGATGCTTCTCACTCCAAGTTCATTGATGATAAGAAATCATGGTTCACGTGGATGGAAGTGCTTGACTTAATCTATCATTGATTTTTCTTCACCCGCAAAATCTTGGGGGGACAACCAACCATATCTTGTGTCTTTCAACCTCTCGCACCGCAAACGTTAGTGCTTGTGCCTGCAGCTATCCATTGCGCGCTGTCTCAGTATGCCACTAGAAAGAAGGTTACAGTTATGTTTTCTCAAGATGAATATTGAGGTAAATTTTGCCCTTCCATGGTGATAGATTGTATTACTGCAGAAGCCATTGCACTCATCAATTACACACGGTTAGTGTTAGCAACGGGTCCAAATTCCCGGGTTGGTTCCGGGTCCGGTTCGAACCCGGAACCGAACCGTTGCAACGGGTTTCCACATATAACCCGCTCCTCAAAAGTCAACATTTCTTGCTCCAATTGAGTATTTGAGTTCTGATTGTATCACAACATGATCAACACGTAGATTGTGCAGTTTCAGTCGCTCTTTCACCACCCGGATTCAGATTTGCGATTGGACAAGTATTCGTTGAGTCGCGATCGAAAACCCGGCAATTTCGCTTAAATTCCGCCATTATTTCACAACCATTCAATGAATATCAGTCGGATTGCAAATTTAAATGCAGGACGTGAAAGAGCGGCTGAAGCTGAACAGTTTACGTATTGACCATGTCATGATACGATCAAAACTCAAATACTCAATTGGAGCCAAACTTGTCAGAATCGTAAAATGGAACCGTGGTCCGGTTCAAACCCGTCCCCGAACCCGGCGGGTACCCCTGTTTTCCGGGTAACAACCCGGACTGGACCATCCGGTCCGGTTCCGCAGCCGCGTAACCTGGAACCGTTGCTAACACTACACATGGTTGGAGTGCTTCATACCCCCCCCCCCCCCCAATGGTGCTCCTCCACTATAACAGGTGCTTCTCAATCCACATTAGCGCTCATCACTCTGGATTGGTGCTTCAATATTTCATTCAGCGTACCATACTTCCTTTTATGTCCACGCTCCTCCTCTAGATTGGGCGCTCCTCATTGCCCTCCTTGACCTCAATTTGGAGCGCCTCGATATGATTCTTGACACTTTAACTCCCTCCCCTTTCGGCGCTGTTCAGCATGAATGGGCTGCTCCGCTGGATATGCGCTCCTCAATCCCCATTGGCACTCCTTGGCCTGAATTTGCACCCCTCAATTTCATTCTGCACTCCTCCATTACCATCAGCACTCCCCTTGCCCACCTCGCACTCCACATCAGGCACTCCTCCTTTCCTGGTGGTGCACCTCATTTTCCCACGAATTCATCATATTGCCTTTCAAACTCCATTTTGACTCACCGCAAGCTATCATTAATTTCAACTATTTAGATATCACAAATCGAGCCAAACCACATTGGAATTCAATTTCACCCACTCGCCAGGCCCGAATCTTTTGGAAATACAAGGAGCGCTTCAAGCTTCTTCGCGCCGTTGACGAAATGTGTGTTCCTTCAGTTGTCGGCGATCATGAGCTGGGAGATTCGGTGGATGGCATTGTGACTATGTTCGATAGATATCATTCCGATCGCATAGTTGGGTTATTGTTTCAGTTTTACCTACACTCATTATTGATTCACTAACCATTGTCTTTGGGTCTCCTTAATGTAGCGATGCAAACAATAGAATGTTGAATGAGATGCTGGATACTATAGTATGATTGAGAAGTTGATAATGAACAATAATCTATACATCATATGTGGAGGGTATTCATATTGCTCGTGTAAATCCAGAGATTCCCAGATACCGCCTGCAGTCCTTGCAATGAATATCCATAAAAACCCAGTCATCTCTCAGAGTTAGTTTCGGATTCCCGCATTTGTTGGGTGACAGTCCCAGCTGCTCCCAAATTTTTCAACAACCGCTCCCATAGTGCTCCCCTACAAGTCATCAGTGATCCGAGTTACTGCGAAGGCCAGCCGGAATGCCCACCTAGGGTCCGATTTCGTCATGAAATTGACCCTTCCATATTTACCCTCCACCTCCTCTCACACACTCCTGGAGACTCCCAGTGACCAAAATAGATTCTGCTGATGCAAGCGAGATCTGCAGTCGCCATGCCAAGCCTCATCCAATTGTCCATAGGTGCTAGAAATGCCGTTTCAGGGTCAATTCAATGCTAAAACTGAATTGCCAGTTTCCACATGGTGATTGCTGTCATGGTTGGCAAGTTACTCCGCCACTTTTGTTTTTGTTTTTTGCCAAGACATCTTGCAAATCCATTCCCAATACCATAAGTCAATGCATGCTTGCATCTGTACCAGATTTGATTTAAAATAATTTATATGTCAAACTCCATCAATGCTGTGCAATATGGAGTTCTCCACCACGGGTCCAGCTTTTTCTCCAATGGGCCCACTGTACATTTTATTAGTTAGTGATACAATCTGGATGAATTTTTTAATTCAAGTGGTGTAATGGTGTGGCGAAAGAGCAGAGCTAGAAGGCAGACAGGTTATTGTCAACCGTCTGCCGCACCTCTTCTAGCCTGCAAAGTGAACTTGTGAGAAAGAGCAGTCCTGGCTTGAGGATTGTAGGAACAAGGTGAGACTATACACTAGGCTACCTGGCAATGAGAATCAACACAAATAGCATGGATGAATGATAATTCAACTAGATTTCTAAGGACGAACATCTGCAAAAGATAGAGTGTGTAATTCCCTTGAATAATAAGATGAAGTGTATCTAACCTGGGGTTTCGCAAATATAAAATACCTGTCGCTCAGTCCATCCAAGTCACCAGCGATAATGTTCGACCAATCCTGGCATAGAGGAATGTATACATCAAGTAATAGTGCAGCTGCCATATTGGTGATGCGTATATTCATGTAACAGCAGCACATAACCCAGGGTTGGTTAATGTCCATTCTTTATAGTCTGGTCATCACAAGAGTTAGATCAGTAGAGATCATCTCACCTATGTCTCTATATTCACTATCACAGGCATCCTCGTTTGCAACCGTATCCTACAATTCCCATACATTTGCGTATAAGGCCAAATGCTGGTGTCCAAGCCCTTACAATTGACTCATGTGTTCATCTAAGTGACAGGTATACATGAAGAAATTTGTATGCGGCTCTGCCTCTAAACCCTAACCCCCCGCCACATGACAACCACATTCAAAATATGCGGTACACTCCGCCAGGTCGGTATCATGACCATAAGAAATTACCGCTAGAGAAAACTAACAGAACACCACAGAGATACATTGTGCTATACCCAGATCACCTCCAAAACAACCATCTTCCAAACAATGAAAAAACTCAAGACCCTATCTCTCGAATTACATGTAATTCTCTGCGCACTACCTAGGGCTCCAGTCTGGGCTGTACAGCAGCCTTGTGCACTCTCAAACTGCAGTCGACCTTTCCTCTAACAGAGAAGATTAGTCTGGCGCCTTCTCTGAAAATTGAGTGTAGGTGCTTTCCATGTGCTTATGAGATTCCCATCGAGGCTTGCCAATTCCTCTGAGAAAAAAGACTTCTCAGATGTGGTAGTAACTACTGGTGGATTGTCCATATCTTCATCGTCACTGTCGTTTTCATCCTGCATGCCAGCTCGCGAGTAATCTTTCAATTGACCAGCAGAGTTACCACCAAAAGTATGATCTGCTGCAGGTAAGTAGATCATGGAACTCGATGCAATTGGTACCAGCATTTCCTGTTGCTTTAGCTACTTAGGCTTCAAGATGACTGTATCGGTGTGCTCATTTAGAATTGCATTTGGTGCTCTGTATTGCTTGCACCTTGATACATATCATAACCATAACCCGTTCTTGCAAACTTCACATCAACATTGAACCACAATAACCCTCCAACTTGAGGTCTCAGGGCAAAGAGACTTCCGTGACCACTTCAACCAGTGTTTGCATTTGTGTGTATCTTTATTCAGATGCCCTGGACATAGACAATTCTTAGTCCTCGATCCATAAGCCATGTTTGGGTGAGCGACATGTATGCACCTTCCAGATGGAGTATAACACTCACAACTACTTCATCATTGTCGTCGTAGCATCCAGGGAGCCCAAACCTCACTCAAATATCTGCATGCCAGATGACCTTGGCTGCTACAGTTTCAGTGAATTCTCATATCTCTCTGTCATGCTTCTTGTTGGATATAGAAGAGTAATCGAACTTCCTGTGATTTCCATATACGTACGAGGTGGAGGCACTGTCCAAGTACCAACTGTCATTCCATGGGGCCGTTTATCCGCCTGTAGCTGTCACCTGGGAGATTGTGGTGGTTGACATTTCTGCCTAAACCATGGCGGCAGTAATCATGTCATCATTGGCATTGGCTCGAGTGTTAGTACATTTCTTCATGATGAGACATTCACCGAGTTTGATACTCGCGCAGTTACAGACCTTATGCCCTTCCTTATGGCAATAAGAGCAGGTCAGTTTGCCCTTGCAATGCTGATGCTCTTCACTCTCATCACATTTCCCACTCTTCCTGCCTTTACCTTTTTCGTTGCAATGTCTTTCGGAATTTCATTTTGTGAAGAGTGGGGTGTCACAGCTGAGGGCTTTCTCCGGCTTCATCATGGCCTCTTTCTTGACCGACTTGATTGCAACCTCATCATGAGTCTATATTGCAGTCACGTTATGGTCCATCATCAATTCCAGAACATACAACCGATCATCATTTCATTGTATTCCGTGCAGGAAATAGAACTTATACTTATTGTTGATCATCTTGACCAATGTCCTGGTGAAATCTTAGGACAATGGTTTGGAATCGAGATTGTAATTTTCACATTCTGGTCGAGTCAGAGGGTATCAGTCTCACTACTATTGCACTTCTCGTGCCATATTCCTGAAACCTCTTTTCACCTCTGTCAGACATCAAACCTTATATGTGCCTTGTATGCCCTGACGAATTCCTACCAAAGTGTATGTGCATCACCAATTTGCATATACGACATGTGCAGCCATGGCTCCATGCTGAGCAGGATTGTCAATTTTGCAGTACCATGTGATTTTGCCCAATGTTTGACTGCAGCCCGAAGTACCAATTTGTCCATTGTGGTAGCTTCCTCCCCTTGATCTTTGGGCCTCTCATTCTCCCCCATGGCTATCCCATTGATCAGTTTCTGGTTAAAGAGAAACGCCATCTGCCATGACCATTGCTTGTAGTTTGATCAATTGCGTTTCGCAATCGATATGGTGGTAGAAGTCATCATGAGGATGTCAGTCTCAAAGTAATCAGTTATACTCAGTTGCTCATAGAGATGTGTCTCCTCGGGAAATCGCCATTGTAAATGCCAAAAATACATTCTAACCAGGGTTATGACGTGTTGGAACAATCCTAGCGTTAAGTGAAGGTTATGTTGTCATATAGTGCAGCTACCAAATTGGTGATGTGTATATTGACTTGCCTATGTACCTAATTGACATGTACACAAGAAGTGTGGTGTATGCAGCTCCGCCACTCAACCTTAACCTAATGTCATGTGATAAAGGCACTTAAAATCTGCACTACAAAAACCAGGTACACCCAAGCGGGGATAAAGGGTAGCAGGGTGAGAGTTCCGCCATCTAGCCAGCTCACCCAGAGGCGGAGGGGGTATTAGGTCCTGTCATACTCTAATTAGAGTGAATACAGTATGAATAAACAACTACCCAGTACACCCCCTGACATTTCTCAGTCAATCTCCATTATCTCTGTATCCCCATACACCTCCCATTACTCAGTCCATCTTCTTTATCCTGATATCTCCCTACACCTCCCTCCTGCTTCCCTCTGCCAACCTGAGTGGTGGTGGTGGTAGTGAGAAACGGATTTACCTGCCACAGCACCTCCCTGGCTCCTTGTGTGAAACTTACCTCTCCCCTTTCATCCCATATAACTATATCCCCAAACCAGCTACAATATAGGTATCACATACAAGGTACAGTGGCAGCTTTGCCACCCTCTGGTGGTGCCGAGATGGATCTCCAGCCCAGCCAACCCAGAGTTGCCATTTTTAGCAGCTCCTATGCTTCCAGATGTATATGGCTCTAACATACTCCTAGAATGCTAAATTTATTAGATTATCTCTTGGCCAGCTCCCAGTGAGCATATCTCTACAAGTCTGGGTGAGTCTCTATTGTTTCTGTGGCTAGAGCAAGCATATTAACCACTGGGAAGATGCCTTCTGCTGGGTAGCTTCAATCAATTCAGGTTCATTTAAGTCTATGTGTTTTGCTCTGATCACAAAGTGTTATATACATGAACAATGCATAAACAGGTCCTCTTTCACTTCCTGGTCACCAATTTACTATACCACTAATATTCACGGTGCGGCTGTAAAAAGAATGCTCCAAAATACTGCTGATTAACAATTTCTAACTCAATATAAGAGATATCATAAATCTGAGACTTGGAGGTAAGAGGAGATAGTTATCCACATATTATGTATAGAACACTTTGTAATCAGAGCCAAACTCGTATAATTAAAAGGGCAGGTCATTTGGGATCTAAGTTTGAGTGGCAGGTACTAGCCACCATTAGCCACTCAGCCACAGTGATATGACCAATCAGAATCAAAAACAATACAAGTCATGTGCTTATATGAACAATACCCAAAGCAAAGACATACACCCAAAGGACTACGATGAACCCAAATGACAACAATCAACCCAAACGAAAGACGTAAACTGAAAGGAAAATGATAAGGACTCTTACTCCTTGTACACCGGCATTCTCCTGCCACCCTCTGTGTGTAACGTCCTCTGCACTTGAAGTTTTCAGAAGTACAAGATGTTGCCAAGCCGAGTATCCAATCGATCGATTGCCTTACACATTGCATTTATGGCCACAGTTCTATGTGCCCAGGCTTCTGTAAGCAACTTGGAGTCCTTGTTTACTACTTGTTGGATGATGGGTATGACTGTGTTGACTATTTGTTTCTTGTGGTGTGCCGGCAGCTTGCCTTGTCATTCAACATTCTATTGCAGTCCAGGTCGAGACTGAGCCATTCCATGTAACAACTCCTGTATTTTTATTTCGTAGATTGTTTATCAGAACTGCTACTTTGACTGATGGGAGTAGTAGACCTGGTGGGCTTTGGGGTAACAATCGGCTTAGGATTGGTAGACATTTCTGGGATCATACAGGCTTATGTCAGATTAGAGGCTGCTGAGGTTGCCCCAGCGTCTTTCTCGGTGTGAGTTGTTAGAAATGAGTAGGCAACTTTGTTGGTCGGAGGTGGCAAGATTTTACCAGCTACATTGTTGGTAGGTGTTAGCAGAATATCACCAGCGTCTGTCTCTGTGGGCACCGGTGGACTTGTTCTGGCAACCTTCTCTGTGGACACACTGGTTCCACCCCCAGATCCGCCCTCAGCCACATTCATCAAAAGCACTTCAACACTACTCCCAACTGATTCCTTTTCCCTTTCCAATCTGTTGGTTGGTGGTGTTGGTGGTGGATTTATCATGCTCATAGTGGGGGATGAAGGTGGTACAGATATCCCATTGTCGGCAGGTGATGATGAGTGTGAGAGGATACAATGTCAGTTGACATCATTGCTGCCATCCATGGCAGCACAATACCTAAGTGGCATTACTGACCCCCAGTATGATTTCAGACCCATACCTTGGTAGTCAGTTCCTTCTCCAAGTTGAGCACAGCCAATATGTAAGAACATTTTACCTTCCCGGAAGACTCCGGAAGTATATCACATACCATGTATTGAAGACTGAATCAGCATGGTGTGGCAATCGACGTATGTACAATACAGGCATCAGTTCACTCACTCAAGATCTCTGGATGTTTGGTGGGCAAATGTGGCTTATTGCAGCCAAATCTCACTTCCGCTGGGATTACTTAGGATTCCCTGGGGTTCATGATAGTGTTGCCAGAGGTTGACCAGCTTCTTGGTTGCTTGAATCTCTCTCCGTTGGGCTGTGTGGTGCTGCTATGTCAACTGTCTAACCCTGCCGGAGTTATCACGTGCCATACAGAAGTCGTTGTATGGCTTGTATTTCAACATCTTGCAGTCCAGGTTTGTCACCGCAAAGTGTGATGACCATGTGACCTGGGAGTTGACAGCATTGGTAATGTCACCAAAGATTTTATAGATCCCGAGAATCCAATTGACTTGGGTTTGGAGGAAGAGCTCCGAGATTGCATTCGCCATAGGCATGTGGTGGGGTTCAGTTGAGTGTGTTCGAGAAGAGATCCAGGTGCAGTGGAGTACCAAAGTGGGATTGCAAGTGATAGTAGAGAGATTGCACAAGGATGCATACATAATCACAAAGGCTGTATTGGCAAATGTGGTGGTGGCAGAGGTGGAGTCAAAGTCCATACCGATGTCAGCAGTACTTAAAGATGCTTCCTACACCATCGCACACATGAGTGCCGTAGCAATGTTGTCGGTGAAGGTAAATGTCATGGCAGCTATTGGTTGTCAGTTATGATTGAGATATCAATATTGGGCATAGTTGTTGGTGTGCAGTGGGAAATGAATGGTACAGTAGAGTTGCTTTCTTGCCTTAAGAATGTGGGAGGGGGAAAATCTTTATATACCTGGAGGGGTGATTTGTGCTAACTCCGTCTTGTTCCAGTCTCTATGTGGTTCACGATTTCCCTAGAGTGCTCTACTCATATCTCTTCACACACTCCCCACTTCTTCCACTCTTCTTTCCCTGCTTGTACTTGGTTATTGGGCTTAGGTTACTCATTGTACCTCATTTTGGGGTTGAATTTTCTCTGCTTTGCTGCGATAGTTGTCTGCTCTCTTGACTCGAACTGTCCAGAGGGATAGGGTAGTATGGTGGGAATGTGTCGTTTATTGTGAGTGTAACTCAGGCAATAGGAAGGTTTCTTCCCCAACCATCTTGCAAATCAACTCAATAATGTGGATTCGATATTTGCCCTCCATCTTCCACCTCCACTCAGCTGTCTCGCTTCAGTGTCATTATATCGTTTTGTTATGGTCCATCCAATGGATCTCATCCCATTCCTTGACATCCCTCCTGCATCATCCCCATCATTGTCTGGACGGATTGTCTGCCAGTACCAGATGTGTGGTGTTCCATTCATCCAGCAGCACCATACACCCTGCCATATCCTCTGCTCATCCCCACAATCCGTTCTCCCAGGCCTGCCACTTAACTATTTATGGCAATCGTCCTTCTATGAATTTTCAGCTTCATACTGCCTCCACTTCAAATTCCTCAAAGTTGTCCGATTCCTCCTGTTGTGTGGAGTAAGGCCTGGAAATATCTCTAGGACTGCGTATGTCCTCATTGTGAGTGAAAGACTTCCTGAGTCAGCTACCACATGTCCAGGTCACAAGCTCTGCCAATTCTCATTCTGGTAGTCAATAAGTCCCTAGGCTCTGGGAAATTTCTGTAATATGGCAGCGTGCTTACAACCTAGCATCTTGCTTAATCCAACTCACAAGCTCTGCAAAATCTAGCTCTGCCAGTCAGTATGTTCCTAAGCACTGCACAATCTCAGTAACATGGTAGGGTCCTCACGACCTAGCATCCTGATTAGCACTTTGTCACTACAAAACGTTGGTTTCATGCACAAGAGATAAGTCTCCACATTGGGGATGTTCAACATTGAGTTTGGCTTTTTGATCGAAGTAATACTTGTGGGCCTCTCTCTGACTCCTTTAGGTTTTGAATGGCAGCATCCACATCACCTTGCCATAATTTGAGCTGTCTTGCTGGAGCCAGTACCAGTGACACTACATAGTCAATTCTTTCTGTCCAGTTGGGAGAATTCCACATTTAGTGCTGCAGCTCGATAGAATGTGCTGCATCTTGGCCAAACATTGGGCAGATGGGCGAATATCTGTTCATACTTCTGATGGTGATTCTGTTGGCCAACAGCACTGGTGGCAGTTAATCAATCCACAACTCGTTTGGTACATTGAAGCAGGCTGTGAGTTTGGATCGCACATATGACATTGGTCGATGTCCTCGTTGGAATAATCCATGCACAGTGGTATGGTACATGGCTACAGTGATTCTCTGGATATTGCAATGTTTGAGGAGGAGGGCTGTCCATTTCTTGTTGATTCTTCCACCGTCCACTACCACAATGACCTGGGTTCCGAACAGACAAATGACCATCTCACACAGGTAGTCGGTTACCTGCTTTAATGTACCCTGCCTCGGTGGTTGAGCCTCTGCCCACCGCATGAGATACTTCCTGGCTGTCACCAGTTGATAGTACCTAGTCTCCATTTTGAGCCTGTACGAAATGTCAATTCCCACTGACTGCCATAGGTGACCAACAGGTAGACATCTTAGGTGTACATCATACCAAAGCGGCACTCTCTTCTTGCACTGCTTGTACAATTCCACCCAGTCTTTCACCTAACTTGCCATTTCAGGCCACCACTACAACTCAGCTAAGTTTCCTAACATTCCATCTCTTCCATGGTGCCTGCTCACTTCATGTGCAGCTTACATTACATTGCTTTTCTCTTCGGTGCCGACCAACACCATTGCCAGCGGATGATTTGTTTTACGCCTTTCGTAGAGTACTTGATATGAAACATGGTATTTTGTGGCTTCCAACCGAGATTGCTGCATTTCCTTCAGAATTTGTCTTTCCAGCTGCTTCATGTTTCGCAGGTATTCGCCTATCACTTTTCATCTCCCTTTGTATTGCTCCGCGAGCCATAACCCAACAAACGGTTCGTATAATGTCTCCCTTCTCTGTACCCTCGGTCCTTGTTGCACTACTATTCCCCGTAAGCTTGCTGCAATTGTGTCCTCTTTCTCATTCTCCTCCACTGGTTCAGGCTCCCCATCCCCTCCTGGCTGCCATGAAAGACAATCAGAACCTCAAATCATCCACTGTTGAACATGTTTCAGGTCGATATGGAACAGTAGTATTCTTGAGATCCAGCAGGTGACTACTGCTCCTGGCTGATTGTAGGCAGGGAAGATTAGCTGATGCACTGATGTGTTACTGTGTATTTCTGCAAGGAATCTGACTCCATATATGAGGTTGCAAAACTTTGTGGGTACCTTTCTCAGTTCACAGTACTCACATTTTGCGGCATATTATTTCTTCTTGGCACAATTCTGCAGTCCATTTTCATCGCACCAATGGTGCTGGTCCTTATATTCTTCTTCCTGCTGTGTGATGGCCCCTCACCCTTCCTAGCTGACCTCAACTCACACCACTATTTGCCTAGCAACATGGCGAACATTTGAGTCTTCAACGTGGAAGCATTGCAGAGACCTTCCTGCAACATTGTAATGGCATTCAGTTCTTCACATGCCAATTGAAACTCAACACCCTGGTCAAAGATCGGCAATCCATGGCCCAAAACAATTGCATATTTGAAGATCCATATTCGAGAGGAAGTGCTGTTGCACCGTGACCACTGTGCTGACTCTCTTCATTGACCTAAAATTACTGACTGTCTCTCTAAGTCTAATCAACATGTACTCAAGAACTAATGTCCATGTGGCTCCACTGCACACAACTCTCAACCAACCCACATCATGACCGCACTCGAATCAGTCCCCACACACCTCATGGGCAGCATTACAATCATCATTGATAGACTCTAGAGCAAACTTAGATAGCACTTTGCCTAAAGCTCTTCCCAAACAACACCAAGCCCAGAATTCCTCCCAAACAATCAACCATGCCTGGAGCTCCTCCAAAGCAATCAACTCTGCCTGGAGCTCCTCTGAAACAATTACCCTCTCACTTGATATCACTTTCCAGCAACTTTCATATCCAGCCGCTTCACATCCAGTTGGAATAACCCTGCAATCTGGTGTGCCACGCCCACCAGACATCTTCGATCTCAACGTCAACCACTGTCCTCAGCTGGTGATTTGTGGTATATCTTGATTCTGGTGCCATTGACTGGGACAATCTGCAATCACCTATCCATATGCCGAGCTCATGACAACATGGTGTGTGCTCCTTCAACTTGCAAGAAGTTTCTCATGAAATCCTCATGTTTCAGCCTCCTGGTATTTGAAGTCTCAGTTGTAAATGGCCATGCCCAGTGGCCTTGCCCGCCTTCCTGCCAGGAAAGTCATGAATCTCCAGCTCGTTTCTCATGATATACACGCTGTACCATTCATACCTTTGTCAATCTTCGCAAATGTGAGAGGTGGTGGCACAGTGTAAGTATTGTCTCTCCTTCGATGTGCCTTCTCTGCCAGTAGTTTTTGTGCAATAGTCATCAATGGATGTCATTGTCATCTCTGTCGCTGCCGCTGCTGCTGTTGCTGTTGAGCACTCCACAGGTGCAGTGCTTTGGCAATACCGTGGAATGTGTCCTATCTTATGGCATGTGTAGCATGTATAAGTATGCCTGCGGCGATACTTCTCACTCTCGGAACAACTACCATCACTCTCACTTCCTCTCTCACTCGACTTCTGGGAGAACTAAATCTTCCTACTTTTATCACTTCTGTCCGCGACATTGAGTTTATGCCTGCCACCTCGGAATCATCTTTCTTCTGCAACCGCACTTCATAGGGCTTCATGAACATAATAACCTCCTCCGGTTTGTCGGCCAGGGTGTCCATCTTGTCGTAAATCAACTCAGTGAAATACCTCCAATCATTATCCCTTGGTGCACCCTGCATCAGGTAATTGGTCTGCTCGATCTTCGGCATTGTACCACTAGCAGCATATGAGCTATCCATATTGGTGCAATGATTGAGGTCATTCACATAACTCTGAATCATTGATGAGTACTCCCGTACATTATTTCAATCACTGAATCACACAGCTGACATCTTGTCTTGCAAAGCCAAAACATTCAGCTTCCAGTTCAATTTGTGGTCCTCCCTCAACAGATCACACAGTGCTGTCAGATCATTCTGAACATGATACTGCTGCAGCGATGAGGGCTCCATTGCCAGGAGAATGGTCAACTGTGCGATTTGATGCTGCTTCTTCAATGCCTTAAACTCTGTCCTGTCCTTCGCCTCCAGTGTTTCGTGTGTACCATTGACAATGCCAAGAACCTGATTCTGTTCCAAGTGTATTTCGATTTCCAAACTCCAGCTCTTGTAGTCCATAGCATAAACCTGCATATTTTGAATCCCTGGAGATGTGGTCATCGCATGATCAGTATATGTGTGGGTCTGGTTGTACTGCTCCGAATCTGTGTCAATAATGCTGGGATTTGAAATCAAAATGCGATTAGGGTTAGTCATATCAGCGAGCTTCCTGGGCTCGTAATCTGATGTACTGTGAACACTGTGGTGAATCACTCTATCGACCTAAACTCACTGACTGTCTCTTTAAGTCTAATTGACACATACACAAGAACTAAATCGCAGGCAGCTCCGCTGCATACATTGCCAAACCAGCCCACATGATTCCCACACACACATCTGTCCCCACAAGTTCAATACCTCTAAAATGCCGTGTACTTGGTATTGATCTCACACCGGGGCCAATTCCGCACCTTGACAACCTTGGACACTTGTGGGCACTTGTCCACCCCTCGGCAGACAAAGCCGACTACGTTTACTCGTTTCCAGCACCAGTCAGACTTTTCTCCAGAATTTGTAGCTTTAGCTGAAAAGCAATAGACGATATGACCTTCAAGCTGCCAATATTCAAGATATGGTCAATGTATCTGGGTATATGCCATTTGGTTTACTGAGTGTGCCACCAAAGCAATGACCAGGGGCTACAACTAAACCTTGGAGGCTGAGACAATCAACAATATAATGGAAGACATCTTCAGAGTACTCCCTATTCACATGGTTGTTACAATACATGGTCTCATCCAGGTTCACGATTGGGTGAGTTCCGCAATAGGGGTCAGGCCACTCACTATCAGGAAGGCACATATAGACAGTCACTTGCAGAGGGCACCATACTCGCACAGTCGGGATGTTGAGTATGTTGATCACATGGTCACGCCTGGCTGCAAGTCTGAAGGCGAGTGGACCTGAGATTGAATTAATGACTGGAAAGGTGATATCAGTGTAATCTCCTGACTGTTGCTGATCACCATGACCAACTACTCGGACCTTCCATTTGTCAGTCTGATGGTTGACTAGTAGCTTGCTGACCATCACCCATCAGCTCTCAATCATACTAGCATCTTCAGGGGCCCTCTCAACACAGCAAATACTCGATGGCTCTCCATTGTTGACACTTCTTTGCCAATCACTTCCTTCCATTGTTCAGCATCCTCACAGTTCAAGGCTGTGCAGTAAGTGTTTGGGCCCGGCTCAATCATCATTGCCATGCTGATTGAGCTCCTTCCACTCCTAGTTCCCGATGATGAGGCTGCAAGGGTCGATTTCAGATCACGCTGTAACTCTTTAAGATGCAGTCTGACTACGTGCTATCCAGAGCTGGTAATAGATCATCATCCAAGTCAGCAATTCGATCAATTGGTGAAGGCTTAGCCTTCGACAGCTGCTGCAGTGAGTCAAGAAAAGCAGGCTCAACAATCGGATGCTCGCTAGCTGGCTCAAGCATGAGTTTCGATTGTTGATATCTCAACAGCTGGTGTTAGAGAATCTACTCATTATATTCAATATCCTGGGCCATGATGACTCATCCTGGAGAGGTATCCATAACTCAGTACAGCATCGATGTCTCTGCTGCATATCCAAGAAGAACACATTTGTAGGCATCAATATCAATGGTCTTTCGGAGATCTCCATGGATCCAGGACAACGCGAAACTACACAATGATCGAATTTGTGAGATATCAGGCTACTTTTGAGGCCACCCCTCAGATGGAGTAAAGTTCAGGAGGGCTCTGATTGGTAATCTGTTTTTGATATATGCTGCTGTGGAAACGGCCTCAGTGCAGACCTTATTTGGCATTCCAGCATGCTGCAGGATGGACTGTGCTGAGTCCATTAGTGTGCAATTGCATCTCTGTAATATCCCATTCTGCTGCTATGAGTCTGGGGCGATACTTCACTAGTGATACCCTCCTGTGCCAGATAGTCAAGAAACTTCACTCTGCTGCCATACTCTCCTCCACCATCAACTGTGATTCTGCATACCTTTGACTTCAATTGTTGTTTCTCTACCCATGCAGAATGTTCCTCGAACTTCTCAGCAGCATCTAACTTCAACTTTAAGAAGTAAAGTTTGGTATATGTTGAGTAGTCATTGGTAAACATAATAATGTAGCAATTGCCTCCCATTGTCTGAGTCTGCATTGGCCCAATCAAATTAGAGTAAATCGACTGAAGAAGCCAAGTCTTGGCTGTATCCTCTGAAGTCAAGGGCTGGACAGGTCTCTGGAACATCATCCCCATTATCCACTCCTCACAAGTGCATGCCCATGGGCTCCAGGCATTCAACTGGATGCCTTGGACTGAATATGTGAGCTACCAGATTGCTGGCAGAGAGTGATGACCGAGACAACCATGACTGACAACGATACCTCTCTTGTCAACCTTCTGCTGAATGCCAGACAATATCTCAGTATTCTAAACCTGATGTAGTGTATGAATGCCACCAATGCTGATGAGGTCTATGCAGAAGGAGAGGTTCTGAGAATGCATAGATTGTTGATCAATGGCACTTGGTAGACAAGTACTGATCTGAGACTTGCAATTGCTTTATCCAAATTGAACTCACAAATCACTCCATTCCACATCAACTGGATGATACTGAAAAGGTTATTAGTGCCCCACGGAGGCACATACGGGACATGTTGGTGCACAATGTTTGCTGGCTTTGCACTTGGTCGGTCACAGTAGAATGAGATTGTTCCAGAGCATTCCGCACTGATGGAAATATTTTTTGAAATCCAGACCTGATGATACCCTGTTGCGATGGGAGGCAAGGACTAGAACAGGTGACAATTTCCCGTGACGAGATTGTTCACACTGCTGTCAAGGTTCCAATTGTCAGGAGATTGCTTCAGTGTGGCCACATTGACCATGATCACCATGTCCTCATGGACTGAATCTTGTTCAATGATTGAGAAGACAAATGACTCAGAATTGGCAGCCGGAGTCGATGCAGTTGAAACAAAAATTGCATCTACTTTTGACTTCTTCTCTGCAGCATCCGAGGCCCACTTATCCCTGTTTTGACCATTCTGCTTAATATGTCTCTTCTTCCCACATCCATGGCATGCGATGCCCTGACTCTTCTGACCCCAACATTCACCCTTAATACCATCTCCCATCATATATGAAGTCCGGCTATTACCCTTCTTCCTGACAAATAATGTGGCATAAGGCGCAAGGCCTGTTGGACTGCGGAGAGTGGCTTCTAATGATAACAGGTGGGAGGTAATATTTGCAACCATATCAGCCTTCTGGGTGGGATCAAACATCAAGACAGAGTTTCGCCATTTGTCATTTGTTGGGAGGTTCAATGGAATATAGAAAATCCGCCATGCATCATCCATAGTGATATCGCTGATCACAATGTCATTGATAATCATCTCCAGTGCTGTAATCCATTTGAAGATGGATGGGTATAGTTTGAGTTTGCGGTCAGTTAGCATTACCATCCCAAATTGCCCATCAAACTTCATTACCTTTTCGACATTGAATTGAATGGCTTGCCATAATAAATTTGAATCATTAATCTTATCATCTTTGTATTGGCTTGGTGTGGACAGTTCCAGGAGTGCACAAATGGTGACATTCAGGTTTGCATAATGGTTGCAGTATGCTCCCCAGTCCTGGAGAGAGTTATCAAAATGTGTCAAATACATAGAATCAGTTGATGGGGGTTGGAAGTCATCTGAAGAATCGAGAAGGTCTGGAGCGGTGTGAGTAGTTGTTGATCCTGATGCTGCCAGTGCAGCAGGAGGGTGGGGGATAATTTCTCAGCTGGCAACTACATGCCAGACATTGAGATGCCTTAGTGAATCTTTAGCTTCTATTGCCCACGATTGGTAGTTGTGCTCATTGAGTTTGGAGATGGTAGTACAGATTGACATGATCGAGGATCAGGAGTGAACAATAAAATATGTACTTATAGATGTCAGTTCCAGTTTCAAAGGGAAAGAGGAGGAATAATAATAACTCTACTGATTGATGTCAATCCACTAAGGAAGTGGAGGTTGCAATAATACAGTGGGCACACAGCAACAAACTACAAATAACTATCTTTCGTAACAGTGTGATTGTGATGTTAAAGAACTTCGATGCACCAGGCTCATATTTTGATGAAGCAATGCAAGTAGGGAGAGAAAGATATTGCTTGATTGAACTGTCTGTCATACAGAGAGAGAAAATGATAGACATATACATACAGAAAGAAATCATCTCAATCACTAAGAAAATGCACAAACACAGAAAGCACTAATTAGGCCTGAGACTCGCATGGAAAGAGACTCTGCACCAAGTCCGACATTCACACAGAAGTAGCCTCTGCACCGAGCCCAAAGTTCACCGGGAGGTTGCCTCCATGACCAGCCAGAGGTTGTTGGGAAAATTGGCTCTGTACCAAGCCCGCCAAATCTCGTGCATGCCTTAGTCTCAATGGCCTGCAGGCTAAATCCCTTAGTCCACAACTACTGGCAAGCCCATTGATTCTACAAGATAATAATTTACAGGAATATTTTTGGATAAAGTTTAATAAAGAGTTTATAAATATTATAGTGATTAAGCAGAAAGTTCCAGTATGGAATACCCCTAGAATCATTCGATATCATTGTATAACTTTACCCAGCCGAATTTGCTCATTGGCAGTTACTACTATTCAAATTGACAAATAATGCTATCAATTTCATAAAGCAATTAAGAGATCTCTAACTGCAATAAATATTATTTATTTACAGTCTTGTATTGAGGGATAATTTCACAATCTACTCACAGCACCAACAGTGACAAAAGAAGAATATACCTATGACATACAATGTCATTTAGTGGAGGGCTTGTGCATACGTGTAATATACTATCAGGCTAACAAGCCAAATATGCCTTCCTCAGAATCATAATTAAGCGTAATATAATCTTCACAATGAAAAAAAGTATCTGAAAATGCAGACTGACCTGATTCAAAATATATGTATACATCATGCTATTTTGTTTTGCTTGCAGAAGTCTTACTCTGGTTTGTCAGAAGTTTACCAGAATTACATGGCTGCTGACCATAGTGTTCAACCTGTCACCAGCAGAGTATAATAAGGCCTAAAATAATCAGATTGAACAAAGGCAAATTGCCAGTATTACTGATATTTCTAAGATAGGATTGCAAGTTCACACCGATCATGTAGTAATATCCAACGTATCAATAGAGTATCTTTGGGTTGTCAATACAGAAGTCATGCTGATGTTATCACAATGTCTTAAGGTTTAATTATTGAAGGAGAATATTAAACTGTTAGAATAATTTATTGCCTTGTTCTTAGTTAAAGAATATGGTTTTCAGTTGCAGTACTGAAAATATCATATACTATATCACAAACTTATAAATACAATTAAAAGCTGACAAGTTTACCTATATGGAGCTGGTTAGTAGAATAGTTATCTTTATCATTTAGTATTGTAATATGTTCTCAAATAACAAAAACTTCTTTGTCCAGTAATGTGACTGCTGGAGATTCTGATAGATTATAACTTTCAACCACATACAAAGTAGAGTTACATTGTTATATATTGATTTAACAACCTCATTCTCAGAACTTGTTCATATACCAAGTCCCATCATTTATGTGCCAACAAAGCTAGTAAGAAGTTAATAAAATCACATAGCAGGATAATATCAATTACTGGTGATGTGACTTGAAGTAACAAGTTGTTTCCATCCTACAAAATGAAGAAGCAAGAGATACTTACAATTCAGGTTCCATGTACCATATCATAACAAGCAGCTATTTCAATATACCAAGCATGACAGCATCCAGCAATATAATCTTAGCAGAGTCCAAAGACATACAGGTAATGCTATTGACTACAGTACAGCATATATTTGAAACTTAGATCACAGTAAATAACTGAATGGGAAACATCCAATTAGAAAATACAAAAGTCTTATATTACAAGGTGATATATTAGAAATTTCTAAATAAATAGTTATAAATAATAGCCAGCAATGCTCATTAACAGTGTAATAGAGTGCAATAGAACTAAATAAATGATACATTGTTGTTATATACATTGTAATTAATTCTTTCTAAATTAGATACATCGTTCTCCTATAAGTAATCAGTATAACATATGACTTAATAGCCAGTGACATTTTGTTCTCAATATGAAAGTTCCAGCAGTTTGTAGGTACTTCAATTAGCTTTAATTATACCAATGATATACACAGTATCTTGGGGTGTATATAGCAAGTGACTAGGTAAATTTGAAGAATTAGCTACGATATGGTAGACTACAACCATTGGATATTCCAAACCAAGACTTCAAACTTCTCAATATAAATATGATTACCAATCTATTTGTTAGCAATTCCAGATACAGAATATTCACTATTATTCATACTTTCATAAAATAGGTATCTTGGATAGATGCTGTAAATTCAACTAACTCCCTGTAATGGTGCAGCTGCATGGAACATGTCAAGTGCCAGGTGACACCAGCTTTATTTAATCTTCTCACTATGAGCCTTAGATCTTCAGCAGTAATCTACGCTTTACCTACAATCACACTACTCAACAATATTTACAGCAGTGAGTTCAACTATATCTACTCATATAGCTTCATATGAGGCCATGCTGAGGTGTATGCCATTACACCATTGGCACTCTTACTGTTTCTGGTATATTTCACATACAGGTTTCCATGAATTACCCCTCTCCAATGCATTACAATACTGAAATTTACACAAAATATTACGTACAGACATGAAATCAAAGAATGCACAAGCAAAGTGTATGGATAACTCCATTGGATTGAAGGTAACTGTAGCATAGACAATTTGGTGTGGATTTTAGAGGCCAATCTGCCATTTGTGTGCCATAATACCCAAAAAGCAGATTTTATCCAGTTTTGAAAGCAACAGATTGCAGAAGCAACTAAACTTGAAAAGTACACCCAATTGAGGTTAACAGTAGCAGTTACAATTCCAAGTTAAGTGCAGATGCCAACCAGTAAGGAGATATGTCAGCATTCAAGTCAGTCAGAGTCAATTGGGAACAATTCATTATATGAGAACACAATTGCGACCATTAGCAGCATCAATTTGATCAGATTAGTTACCATCTAATTGGGTGAATTGTGGATGACTGGGGTGATTTCAGGGCCCTTACACAACCTAGAGTGGTGTCACTGGGAATGGCAATGCTGGCCCTTCTCTCAGTACTATTTATAATAGTCATATAACTATAATGGATTACTTTATTTTAGCAAATGTAGCTGCATAACATTATGGTGGATTTTCAAAATACAAACAGTTCATGGTGAGCGACATAGCCAATGGCAGTGTAAGTTGTAATCAACTTGAACACGACAAAGTGCAGTCTTGAATATTACAAATATTACTAATTCTGTCAGGAATTGCAGCTGCTGCTGTATATATAAAACACAGTGGTTGCAGGATGCAGCTCAAGATTTTTAATCTGTGATTGCAGATCATTCTACAATTCTGAATGGAAAGTAGAATACCCCCCAAAATGTTCAAACTTGGCTAGCATTTATGGGTCATACTTATGATATATTAATACTTGCCATGACATGCGATTGGGTGACCAAGTTGAATTTTTGGATGTGGAGCCAGCTATCAGTCCCAACTTGATGCAATTTTGCTTAACAAGTCAACAAAAGCCAATCACAACCAAGTGAATACGAATTTGCCCATACATTAGCCTACAAAGAGCATAGCTAGAAACACTAGAAATGTTTGGGTTTGGTAGCCACAATTCTATATAACCAGAGGACTACAAGTCAATGATCTTTCCAGGCACTCTCTTCTGACCAATGGATTGAACATTTATTCAATATGCCAAGAGGTTCAAATAATGTATTGTATCCTCACATGGGTATAAATGGTTATTTGGTTGTCAATCAGTCTCTCATGGATTAGGCATGGAGAATATTTGGTTTTCACAGTATTCCAATTCGGCATAACACGTATGTGATTTGTTTAGTCCGCTTTTTCCCGAAATTGGTGTCAGTGACTGTGGATGCACCAAGTAAGGAGCAGAATTGACTTCTATTGGGATAGCATTCATCATATGGCTCTGCAGATCACTTATTTTGCAGGTTGGGCGGCAGTGGACCAAACAGGGTATTAGATATACTGTGAGAATAGATCTGGATCCCAGATAGGGTTGAGACATATTTCAATGGTGGCTGTAATTGAGATATTCAATTAGTCGATATTTCTGCTGTAGACAATCAATTGGCAAGCAACGAAGTAATCGTTATTTCATCATTGTAAGAATCAGGGTTTATACTGGACTGCCAGGAGTTTCAGTGGAATGTGTCGCTAATGGTAAGATAGGCACCAAATACAGAATAGGTGAGCAGGAAGCAGTAGTGGTAGTTGTAGCAAAACAGTGTACCAACAATGAGGATCTTGGTTGACTACTACCACGTTGCCAAGACACAAAGTGATGACTGAATGATAGGACTTGACTCTTCCATTAGCACACTGTATCTAATCTTGCCTCATGTATAGTCTTTCACTGCTCCATATCAAATTTGAACTCAAAATGAATGTTTGTAGATAGAGCAGACAAAATAACAACGATGGTGCCAAGAGTCAATAGAGGATATATCCCAACCATGAACAAAGATTTCATCAAAGTTTTCAGCAAAGTAAACATTGAGATACTGCCACTGTGTTGGTCAACAGACCATACAATTGATTCGAAGCCCAGCTACAAATTGACATTGTGGTGGACTGACAATCCATCTCAGTAGGAGTTGAGAACATGAAAGGCAAATAATACAGTGAAACTAGAAAATGGGTTTACTCATCAGTCATGATCCAAAGCAGCTGTCCTTGTTTTGTTTCCAATAATGAACCATTCCATATTAACACTTAGTGTCCACAATTGTTTGCTGAACTAAATAACCATGAATAATTACAATCCCTGTCAAATATCCTCCGAGATCTGTTACTGTGTGTGCAAGGCCCAGATAATTGCAATGCTCACCTCCAAGAAGCTTACAATGTTGTCAGGATCATTGGGGTATGATGAAGAGTAAATAAAAGGCAGACTTTATAAACATCGGTAAAGATGACCAATTGAAAGCCTATCAAGCAACAGGAGAAGCCACAGAATACAGCCCATGGGCACAATTATACTCATAGAGGAATGGAATGGCTTGTGCCAACTGGATCTCAACTGGAAATCCATTACACAGGGAGATGGACATCTACAGCAGGTCACCAGTAATGGCTGGCTGGTAATATATTCCTGGTAATGGAAGACAGAAGAGAATGGCAATGGGTCACATTTCCAATATGAGAATATTGAGGCGATGTGAAGTTATACACTGCTGGAGATTACTGACTTTGGTTTTAAGCTACAAAGTTACAATAAAGTACAGATGTGCAGTTTTGCAATGTACCAGAAGGATGGCTCCACTGAGTATGATACTGAGTACTACTCAGATCACAATTCAGAGTTCAATTCAGAGTACTATACAGAGACAGCAATCTTGCAACTATATGCTCAAGTTTCAATGCTTACTATATTGCCAAATGAGATCTCAACTCAGCTTGAGTGATTCCGAGCCACAGCTACAATGCCAATACCGCAACTCGTGAAGCCATGTGAGATTAATCTTTGGTAAAGGAACAACCATTAAAATGGGGGATGCTGGTGCCAGAATCTAAACAACCCTTGCTACAAACACTTTCAGTACCAGTAGTGGAGGAATAAAGCACTTTGAAATACATTCACCAATAGACTAAGCTATTAGTGGAAAGTGCACATAGAAATGAAGTAGTAACAATTATACTTCAAGAATTGCGAAAAGTGCACCCAGAGTTGTACTTGCAAATGGACCTATCAATGAATCATAAAACTGGCAAACCCAAAATGCAATCCTTAATGGAATCCCAACTCAGTCTCTGGAATCCCAACTCAGTCTTGGTAATCTCAAGGTAAACAGCTGTTACCTGTCAATCAACTTCAGCATCAATCTGAGCCAACCAATATGGCACCCAAAGTAGCAGTTATAGATTAGTCATCAGCAGAGCTAAGCCCTACCAATGGGGGATAACTGTACCAATATCAAAAATAATCTCTATGACAAGCCATTACAATACCACCAGTGCTATGAGGATACACCATGCAGCACGCCTACCAACAGAGAATTGCTGCTAGAGATTTGTTGATAAGGGTACCAGGGAAGAGATCACTAGCAGAGTCAATCAACATAGGTAAATGCAGTCAACTGGTACTTCTTGAGGTGATATGACAAGCAAACTCCAAAACAGCGATATAGATACCCTGCCAAGTGGCAGTGAGCATGCTTAGAGAAGCAGCAGAGAGTGTATCAAGAGGAAAGCTGGCAATTACAACTAGGGATTGGAGATTATAAGTTAACTGAAAATATGGTAGATGTCAAGTTCAACTGCAAGTGCACCAACTAGCTGGAGAATTAGTGCAACTGCCAGTGTACAACAGAGATGATTAAATGTTGAGCTAGCTTGATCTATACCAAATCAGGGCAATTATGACTGCCAAATCTGCTTCAAATAAGCATACTTCATTGCATCCAAAATGACAGTCAACACAGCTACTGTATGACAATTCCTGCACATTGGAAATGAATTAGGGGATTATAAAAAGTGATACCTACTGAAGATACTGTCTAAGAAGTTAATCCAACCGCTTAGTAAACTGAATACCAAAAAGCCATACAGCAGATCTATAATTGTACTTGGCCAAAGCTGAAAGAGGGCAAATATAACTATCAACAAGTAACAAAATATTGTGCAACAGTCACCAGCTACAAGAGGCAATTTTAGACATATCACAACTGGTTGACCAAGCTATGCATGATGGCATGGGAGAGTGGATATACCCTTGCATATATATGAAGCTACAATGCATGCCGAGAAACTTCCAACGCACCAACAATACAAACTTACTGGCTAGCCTGCAAAGTTGATCACAATGCATTGACAGGGCTCGAGTGCAAGCATGCTAGCAATTAGGGTGAGTACGACCTTCAACTGGGATGTACACAAGATTGATATACTAATGTAATAGCTGCTGGTAATAAGAAGGAGTGAACAGAAGCAACAATTAATGTCAACGAATCAAGCCAAAACTCAAACTCTGATTACTAATTTCTCCGACATCATTTAGATAAATTTGAAACATATCCCACACCACAATGCAAGTAATGTGTCCCAAATTGGATGGTTTGATGTCAGACCGATTGGAAACTGGAGATATGGAGCATGGTGTTTCGGTGAATGTTTCGTCACCTGTTGATTGTGTTTCTTTACTTCTGTGAATCTCAGTCCGGTATAAATATCATTAGTACCGACCTTTACCACCTCTGGATATAGGTCAAGTAGAGGTGGGGTTTCCTGATACTCAGGATGCACCAAAAGGCTGCGCAGAGTAGTACTGATCAGTTATAGGATATATGGGTTTGTAGATTATCATTTGTAGAATGGTTGTTTGATTATTTCCTATCCTTTCCCATGCTTCTATGTGTTAATACAGCCCAGAAGGTCTGCACCCAATTCATCGGATAATATAATGGCATGGCTGCAAATAACATGTCCAATGCCGAGTAACACCAGTCTTATATAGTCAGCTTGCTATGAGCTCTAGATTCTAAGCAATACTCTTACCTTGACTTCTGTTCACACTATACTACAATACTGGTAGCTACATTTCCAACCGTATTGACTCATATGCCTTGATACAAGGCCATGTCGGGAAAACCTTCGGTGCAACCGTAACCGACATATATTATCCTGGTACCACTGTGTTATGGTGGCTTCCTATAGATTATGACTACCTACCCTGTACTTTGGCCATTAGAGCAGAGTTATGAGAATGTTACGTGGGTGTTACCATATGTAATATCAAATTACAGAATGATGCAAATTTCTCATACTGCATGCATTCCATCAACCCCCTTGTTTCAATCGTCATCTCCACCACCACCATCATCATCATCACCGCTATCACCATCAACACCATCACCATCAACACCATCACCATCACCACCATCACCATCACCATCACCACCATCACCATCACCATCATCACCATCACCACCATCACCATCTCCACCATCGCAATCACCAGCATCGGGTATTTTACTCTTCGATCATTGTTCCACAAAATCATGTAAGACCCTCCTACCAGCGAAGCCCAATCCACCGCTACCAGCTTGCTCCCAGCGAAGCCAGATTGTCAGAGGTGAGAGTGAGCATTCCACCGCTACCAGCTTGCTCCCAGCGAAGTTAGATCCATCGCTAATAGCTTGCTCCTAGCGAAGCTAGATCCACTGCTACCAGCGAAGCCAGATTGTCAGAGAGGTGAGAGTGAGCATTCCACCACTACCAGCTTGCTCCCAGCAAAGCCAGATCCACCGCTAACAGCTTGCTCCCTACAAAGCC
>Ga0307512_10000492_pt1 | contig 57990 bp, 53 predicted proteins | sample 14_EM_MG_FD_200267 | JGI IMG/M metagenome (GOLD analysis project Ga0307512, IMG submission 200267) | Populus trichocarpa ectomycorrhiza microbial communities from riparian zone in the Pacific Northwest, United States - 14_EM | ecosystem: Host-associated > Plants > Roots > Unclassified | place... | reverse complement strand
AGGGGTAACGGAGGTGGACAGGGTGACGGGGAGTATATATTCGGCAGACCGCAGCCAGTCCAGATATAGCGTGTGTAGATGGGTAGCTATATAGATACATAGATACATAGATGAGAATACAAACTGAATACATGACTGTGATTCGAGGTGCTCCCAGACATGTCGCCAGCGCTCCCTGGTTTGTCGCCGGCGCTCGCAGGTGCTCCCAGGCTTGTCGTCGATCGCCAGGCGTTGTGTAAACGGCTTCAGCATCACTGTAGCCCCTGCGAAGAGTGTAACACACGTGTCGTTCTGATGATGCGTATACGTCACCACAAAGTAAAGGGGGTACGTATGCAACGCGACCCGTCACCTGGGCGACGGGTAGCGTGTAATCCTCCGTCAGAGCGTACGAGGTTCCGTCAGAGCCGTCAGAGCCGTCAGGAACACCCGGGTGTTTCAGACGGAAATTAGGGTCGTTGCTGATGTAGTGGATATATATATAGTGATGCTATTATCTTGTCTTAGCTAAAATGTTTAATTTAAGAAATATTAGCGAGGCAGCTAATTATCAACCACATGTATTATACTAAACTAGCAAGACACACAGAGTTGAGTTGGGAATGTGCAGAATTACCTACTAAGCAGATATTTCAAATATAGGAGTATATGGAATCCTTCAATCTGTTTTCAATCTGTGGTAGGAAGATTTCTTTGCACCTTCTGGCTACCGAATTGTAGAGAACTAATCAAGTTTTTTTTTTCATATTTGCTGATGATAGCAGGACCAAAGCAAATCTGGACATGTAGCTGAGCCAGCTTGCATCACTCCATCATTATATACATTGTCAATGTACAGTTGGTTGTTTATTAGATTTTTGAGACAATTGGCAATGAATCGAATTGAAGATGAGACATTAATATAATAGTGATAATGCACTATTAGGCTATCTGGTGGCAGATATTTCAACCACTAAACAAATGCAACATGAGAAATTGAAGTTGCAGTTAGGATCTGTCATTTGGATTCATATGATATCATGTACTCAATTACCCGATAGGGGATAGTAATGCTTTCAAACAACCTCTATATATACAATACAACCATTAAGATACATTCAGGAACATCAATACCTGATTTGAGGAAATTGCGAAAGTCTTCATTAACAAGGTATGAAAAAAAACTCAATGTTATTTTGGACTAATCTGAAGTTGTATAATTCTCAGAAGCTGATTATCAAAACATTACATTGTTCTGACAATAAGAAGGAGAAACTTTAGTTCCAAAGAATATCATTCAATATTATTGTTAGTTCTATTCAAATATTACTGAACTGACTCTTTCTCATCAGCGAGCATTACGCTATGGCTTTCCAAAGTGTATTGGACACAGCTCATAGTGTCAATATTGCCATATTCAGGTTATTATATATTCTTTTTCAATGACTCAGATACTTTGCAAAGACCAATCATGTTATACACTATACAAATATTGCAGGTATTTTATTATATGTACATTGATAGATTCAAAGTTGCCTTTTCCCCCGCTCAACATTTCAAGAGAATATCCATGAAGCTCATTGTTATCCAGATTGATCCAAATTATAATTCTCTCCTCAGGTTGATTATACAGTGTAAGGTATTCAAAACCCATGAGAATTTGGCTCAACACCTGTGCTTCAATTAATGAGTATTGTATTGACTGTTGGGATCTTGGTACCCCAAAAACAAAGTTTTCATATAGATATTATATACAGCAGTCACTTTATAATTACAGAGTTATGTACATATATTGTCATAGTCGATATTAGTAGAAATCACATCTATTCAGATTGAAATTCTATATATATGAGTATTATAAAAGTATCCATACACCTAGGTATATGTACTGAGTTCCAGATTATACACAGTACTCCTTGCTCTGAACATATATAACTTTTAGGTGAACTCAATTGTCCATTTCCTTTAGAGTTCAGTGTATCACTGCCATACCAATTCTAACTCTATATGACATCTTTCATATAACTTCCACATTCCAACGTATTCTTGATTTTCACTTCTGATTCTTTCAAAGTTTATTATCCTGAATATATTCATTACTATATTCAACCTGCTCAGTTTTATCTCTTCATATTAGCAATTATACCACTTGTATCTATACTAACAAACAACAAATTTGCAGAGGTATATATTATATATGCCCCTTGGCTAATAGCAGCATTGTAATATAACTATTCTATTTCCACTTATTCAGTCTCTACAATCTAGTGCTTACTGCAGATGGATTCAAATCCACTATTTGCAGCCCTGTTCTAGAGAGTTCTATCTCTACCATTTCGAGTCCACTCTTGAAACGTTTAGACTCAATATCTGGAGCTTTCTTCTGGTAAGTATCATGTCAAGTTTACACTAATTGCTATTAGTCTGATTATTTCTGACCTGCTTGTAGCAAATATAGTAACTACTCTTTCAAGAATAGTCTGTTTGCATTTAAACTGAATATCTGTACCCTATACTTTTGATAGCTGGGCTGACTCTCTGCAGCCCTTGCAGAGTAAATCCTTGCTCTATTAGTTCAATCTGGGTCTTAGACCTACCAGATAGACTATATCTAGTATACTTTCAAGAAGCCTTATCTCAACTACCTCTACCCCAGTCTTGATACATTCAGACTTGCGATCTCAATCTTACTTTAATTACATCCATATCTACTCTTTCCAGTCTATTTAGAGTACGTTTTTACTCTACAATCTCCAGCATACTTCAGTTCTGTTCATAGTATCTATTAACACTTTGTTTTTCAAAGTTGTGTGATTATCAACTCCAGCACATTCTTGTTATATCCTCACTGTCCATCTGCAGAATGCTCTTAGTAAATACGATGGTTGTTGGTCCCAGCCTGATTCCATTTTATTCGAAGTAACTATTGCTTCCATTTGTGCTGTTTAATCATCTTCTAACTACTCCCAGTGAAATCATTTCCTATATCTTGAATTGTATATTCCTGTCGACCTTTATGTACAACTGCTACTACATTTATAATTGTACTGAAGTATTGTTTACAAATAACATTTCTATTGGCCATGAGAATTATCTCCAATAGCTCTAACTTATATTGTATGCAGTTTATTTAGAAGATTGCAGTCAACAGGGAATAAAGTGACAAATAGATCTATTTAACAATAAATGACTGATTGTATCTTGAATTTACAAAAGGCAGGATTGTAAATTACAGGTGTAAATACAAATTGATACTATATCTATCAGTGTATACTACATCAGTTGGCCTATTTGCATTGATAAATATCATCTGTGCAGTTGATATGTGTAACGGGTGGGTTCGGGCGTAGGTGATATAGGTAACAATAATGTGATATCATACTTAGATGAGGGTACTTGAAGTTCGTATGAGGAGAGGCAGAAGAAGACAAGAATCGGAGCTGTTTCAAAGTGGTAACTTGCTTTGCTATTCAAGAGAACGAGTAAAGAAAGAAGTCAAGGAAATCCTCCATTGCCAAACAACCTCTTGTTATGTACAGTTCATCTGTCTCCCTCGAATCATCCGTCATGTTTCTATATACCATCTGAATCCTTCACCATGATCCTACACACCACCAAACATTTCCTTATCGACAAAACCACGCCACATCAGCCGACGTCGCAACACCTCAGACCACTTCCTTATCGCTACTAATTCGACCTCCACCACTACGCCAATATCCCGCACATTGCCCCCACGTCTCTCTACATCTCTCCCATTGCATAACACATGTTCCTTCCGTACACGCGAACCGATTCCTAAGTATCAATCCAACCTATCACTGGTAGCCTGAGCCATGACAGTATCCCTCTCCTCAGTTCTAGGTCCTCTGAGAACATTTCCCAAAGGTCCTGGCTTCCTGTCGTATTCTTGATTGAACTCGCCTACTGTTTGCAACCCATCAACAATCTTCGCGGGTTCTCATGTCAGGGAATCATACCCAGTCCACTGTATATAGTACTGCACCTGGTTCTGATATGATCGACTATCTTCCACTCTTGATACCTGATACTCATCCTCTCCATTCACCTCCACCGACGGTGGTGGCTTTAACCTTTGTCCAAAGCGAGGATTATTAGCTACTGGGTCCAAAAGTGAAACAGGTTGCACTCGATGAATTGGTATAGACCCAGGTAAATCCAACTCATAGGCATATGGTGATCATCGGCGAACCGCTGTGAAGGGTCCTAACCGTTTCCAATCCAATTTTCGTGTAAGTCTTGTCGTTCTTATATACTGAGCATCTAACCGGTTCTGAGACCCTTCCGGTATATATGGTGCTAGTATACGTCCCTCTCTTGCCCATTCATCCAGTATTGCCTGACTGTGACTCATTTCTACTCGGAGGGGTTCATGAATCTGATGCACAGTCGCCTGAACATGATCGGCATCCAGCCTCCGGTGATTTTGTTCCTTTGCTATTTCACCTGAATGCGACATCCGCGGGTCTGCTCGATGTAAAGGGAAGAAGGGGGTTCACTATGTTGATTCCGGCATCCCATTATTTGCAACGAACTCGGTCATCGGCATCCATTTCACCCAATCGTCCTGCAGACGATTCACAATCAACCCTGAGGTATTGTTCCATGCTTGCATTCATCCATTCTGTCTCACTGTCCGTTTCTGGGTGGAACGCTGTTGACAACCTATCCTCAATCCCAAGACGACTATATATCTAGCCCCAACAGGTTGACACAAACTGGGGTCCTCTATCCGAAATAATCGTCAATGGGAGTCAATGATCGTGTACCACCTCTTGTAGGAACACCTCAGCTAACCCGGAAGTGTCAATCGTTGTACAGCGGGGAATACAGTGGCGCATCTTCGAAAGTCGATCAACTACTACCCAAATCTTATCAAACCCATTACGCTCTGGCAATCCCACCATGAAATTCACAGAGATATGCTCCCAGGGCCTATTTGGGACCGCCAAGGGTAAAAGGAATCCAAACATTCAACGTCGTGAACTCTGAGACTGTTGGCAACTATGACAATTCAATACATACGGGTCAACATCCTTTCCCATTTCCATCCAGTGAAAATATCGATCCAGGAGGCCAAGAGTCTTCGCTTGTCCCTGATGTCCTGCTAACGCTGTATTATGGTACTCCTGAATTATCCATAAGCGCAAGGCGTTATTATCTGGTACATATAAATATCCCCAATATTGTATTCGTCCATCTTCTACTGTACATTCTGCAGCAGTAATTTCCTAAAGCCCACCACCCATTCAGATAGCTTCCATTACTTTCCATTGTACTGAGTTGAAGATATATGCTTTGGTCAGATGATCGGAAATAGAGGGACAGCCCTGGGTGGGAGGACCGTCCGCCACCAAACGCAATTGTTCAGGTAGGTTCTGTGGCTTTAGAACCACCTGTGCCATATTCTTCAATCATTCATCCCCCACCTCAGGGAGGTCTCCCGGCCTCCTCCTCAAAGCATCCGCTTTCCTGATTGATTTCCCTGGCCTATATATTTTTGGGTAATCAAACCGGGTTAAAAACTCAGCCCATCATGCTTGTCTTTGGTTCAGTAACTTCTTTGTCATAAAATATTCCAAATTCTTTTGATCTGTTAACTAAAGGGGATACGCAGCTCCTTCACATTCAGGTCTCCATTTCTCAGGGGCCTTAATAATTGCCATGAGTTCTTTATCACATATATCATGATTGCATTCCACCAGTGTGTGTCTCTTCGAATAATACGCCACAGAATGTAGCACTCCATCATTGTCACACTGTGCCAACATGCCAGCCGATACGTAATCAGAAGCATGTGTTTCTTGAATCACTTCCCTGTCATGCTGACAATGTTGAAGAACTGGGGCCATAATAAAAGCGGTGACGATGGTTTCAAATGCATATTGTTGTTCAGATTCCCATTGAAATTGTTCATCCTTCTTTGTTAACATTGTCAATAGTTCCACTCTCTCCAAATACTTAGGGATGAACCGTTAGTAATAATTGCAAAAGCTGAGAAATTGTTGTACCTCGAACAGGTTCTTCAGCCTGCCATTCGTGGATTTCTTTTCTGGGCTCCCATTCCTTGCAGTCTCTATCATATCCTTGTCCATCGAGATCCTGTTTGTCGATATAATCGATCCCAAGAATCTCATGGTCCCTATGGGACTCCCATTTTTCTGGTTCGAGATTCAGTTCAGCTTCCAGCGGACATTTCATAACCAACTTAACATGTTCCTCATGCTCTTCGTCCGAGTTACTCTATATCAATATATCATCCAAATCAGCGGATACAAAATTGTCCAAGCCTTCCCTTATCGTATTATTGATATATTTTTGGAAATCTGCAGGCGCATTTGTCGTGCCAAACTGCATGACTTTAGGTTCAAATACTCTGTACCTTGTCCAAAAGGCTACCTTATGTTCATCCCCCTCCTTAACTCACAACAGATTATATGCCCCACACTGTTTGAGTTTGGTATAAATTTCTGCTTTCCGGAGAAGGTTCAGAGTTTCTGGTATCACGAGAAGGGGCTATCCATTTTGTATCGTTTTACTATTAATATTCTGATAGTCAATACCAAACCGCAAGCCCCAATCAGGTTCCTTTGCAAACAACAATGTTGTTACAATAGGAGACTATGACAGACGGATAAACTCTTCGGATATATTATCCTTGAACCATTCCTTACGAATAGCTAACTGCGACATGGACATTGAATAAAGGGGGCCCCACGTCTGCATCTCGACTTCATTCAAATGTACTTCATGATCAATTGCTGGACAGTGTGGTGGGAGTCGATCCACTAACACTTTATTGAACAATCGTAAGAACTCGTGATACTCCTTGGGGAAGATCTCCTCCAGGGGTCGTTCCTGAAGATCTTTTGCTTCGATAGCCCAATTTATATCGTACAAAGATGCATTGAATATTGTAAGTGGTCCTTTCTTAAATGTCCAAAGGAATGAAGATCCATGAAGCATATTGATATTCCCCTGAAACGCGCGTTGTGGTTGTATTTGTGGTTCAATTATCCGCTTGCTACAGGAATAAACTCATTCCGGGGGTTTTTCTGTCAGACCTTGTACCATAACAGGTGCATCATGACAATGTGTAATGCAATATTGTGATCCAAAGGTGACCATATTGGATGCAAACCGCACAGCAACATCATGAATTCGTAACCTGGGAATCCCAAGGACAACTGTGTAATGTCCGAACTGTGTAATGAACATAGGTAGTTATTTCTTATGGTCCTGAATCGTCATTCCTACTTTGGCAATATGCGCAATATCCCCACATTGGATATATCTTCTGTCAATAACCTCGACTTGTCGTTTCTCCTTTAGTTCCTGGAATGGTATGTGATGATGTTGAGCAAAGTCTTGTTCCATAAATGCAATGTCTGTAGCTCCACAATCTATCAGCGCGTGTGTAAGTGTTTCTTGGTTATTCATGCTCAATGTACAGGTTATAACTAAAATTTTCCCTTCCATTGATCCTTCCAATACCTCCACTTGCTAACTGATAAATGCGAAATTCCAAAACATTTTAAAGCATCTGAAACAAAACTTTTATCGTCAACTGAAAAGCTATCCTTCTTCAATTGATCTTATCTTTTCCTGATTCGTCGGAACCTGTCCTGGTTTCTACACCCTTCACCTTCGCTCCAACTGCCTTAATCATCTGAGCGTTCTTCCTCGCAGTACGTTCTGCTGCCCTGTGGTTAATCCCACCACAATACAAACACATTGCATCCGCAAACCTTTTTGCCCTTTCTCCGGCCGAAATCCTCTCTTGCCTTAGCTGAGGTCCATAGGCACAGATCCGGCATATCCCGCAACTGATTTGGCCAGAGCTGCCACCGGATCCTTCAGCGGTGCAGGCAGTTTCGTAGAGGAGGCAAAAATTCCCCCTCCCCAATCCCGTGCCACTCTCTCCGGTCGTCTCTGTCACATCTGATGCTTTGGTTTCTGGTAAACTGTTACAACAGCGGGAAGTTCGTCCGGTGTATCACTATATGTCATGGAATCCATCATTGTCTCTGACAGTGCCATTTGTAGGGGGTTCCGAAGAGCCAACGGGTTGCAATCCAGGTTGGCACCTATAACTTTAAACTCAGCATAATACTGAGAGAACTCACGATTTTGTGGTTTGATTTCGCGCATCCTCTGGTTGGCCGTGGCCACCCGGCCGGGGTCCCCAAACGCTGCTTGCAGGAGTTCTATATATGCTAGGCGGCATTGCAGCCCTATATCTCTGTTCTGCCGTATGTGTGGCAACATTTGGCCTAAGGCGACTTCCCTCAGGCGGTTGGATGCATACCGCCTCTTCGACTTTTCATCAGGAAAGCTGGTGGGTTTGTGTCAATCAGCCATCCGGAGTTGAGCAATTCAGCCTATGGACTGAGTTCGATCCAACCCTGAAACGTCTGGGGAGTCAGGAAATTTCAGGCCTTTGGCTGCTGCAACCTGGGGAGCAGCTGGTGCTGAACTGGTTGCCAATATAGGGGCATTGGCTAACTGCGTCCTCGAACCGTGGACTTCCTCTCCGGATTGCTGGGCGTCTCGGGTCATCTCTGGTAATTCCTCCCATAGCTACTCGTCTGTCCTTGGGGCTGCCAGTCTCATTCTCACGTCATCCCTAATGGTGGTCAGGACTTGCATTCTGGTTTCCATCTCGGTATGATTGCACTGGGGAGGCAGATACTATTGTGCCAGTAGGTCTGTGATCTGCTTCAGTAATGCGATTATCTTGGCTGGATGATCGTAAACTCTCTGTACGACCCGCTGAGGTTCGGTATACTGTGCCCCCCTCCTCAGCACCTCCTGTGCAGTTTCTAGCATTGTCTGTCTCTCCGTAAAGTCTATGTCCAGTACATTCGTGTTGACGAGTCCTCCAGTGGTGGCCTGATTGTCCATGGACACTAGGGCAACTCAATCGTGCTCTGCTGATCCTGACATCGCAGCGAATCGGGCACATTTTGCATTGCCAATGTTACCTGTCAATTTCGGAACGAGTCAGAGTCGGGGGTTTAATAACAATTAGAGGGATTGGCACAGGCATTGCCGTTGCGGCTGCAGCTGGTGCATGTCCCTCCGTCGAATGTGTTCCTCAACAATTGTGTCCTTCACACTCACAGGGTTGCTCGGGATCACAAATAAACCAAGCATAGGCTCCCCAATGCATCGCGCAACTATCTCCAAACTAGGGATATTCAAGTTGCAAACCTCCTCCGTATGCGGCAGCTTCAGTCCAGCTGAGATTCTAGGGGGAGGGAATGCCAGATAGTTCCCAAAAAGATGTGTCCAAAGGTTTGTCTTCCAAAGTAGTTGAATGTATGGCTCGGATCCTAAAACTAACGTTCAAGGGTTCGGGTTCGAAAACTGGACAAAGGGTTCTGCCAGGATCAAACCAATATGTGCGGGAAGTACAATTATTGTTGTAGTTTAGCATCCGAATATGGGGATCGGTGCGGATACTGATGGATATCTAATCCGGTAGGGTGTGGTAGCTTGTCAATGCAATTGTCGCAAACGTGAATCCACCGATGGTTAGGTGAAACATAACCCCAACAATTGACAGACCATGGTTTGGGACAGTAACTACAACCGTTCGATAATTGCTGGCACATCCGATTCCGCAAGATACCAGCTACTGAGATAGCAAATCGAGATGTAACTGTCCGACATTTCGCAGTAATAGCAAACAAGATCAAAACACTGGGTCGAACAGTGTTGACAGTAGATTCAATATCTGGTATGGTGTGAAGGACTCATGCTAGTGTAATGGGCAGGTTGGGGCGAAGGTGATATTAGTAACAATCATGTGATATCGTGATCGGACCAGCGTACTCGAAGTTCGTATCGAGCTACGCAGAGCAAGACACAAATCAGAGCTGTTTCAAAGTTGTAACTTACTAGCCTTACAAGAGAACGAGGAAAGAGAAAAGAAAAGAAAATCCTCCAATGCTAAACAACCTTCCTTTATATACAGTATGTCTGTCTCCCTTGAATCATTCTTCACGCTTCGATGTACCATCTGATTCCTTCACCATAATCTTACACACCACCCCACAATTCCTTATCATCAAAACCATGTCACATCATCCAACGTTGCAACACCTCAGAACACTTCCTTATCACAAAAACTTATACCGCCACCACTGCACCACATTTCTGCACTGTCCCCCTCCATCACCCAAAGTCTCCACCTTTCCTAACCCCAGTTCCTTCTGTACACCCGAACCAATTCCTAAGTATCATCCTATCCTATCACTCGTAACCCCAGCAATGACAATATTAGACGATCGTATCTGCAAACTAAGCTGAAACCATTTGATGCAATTCAAATACCACTCATCTTTGTACAGTGTAACTGATATATTGTTATATTCTGTAAATAAATGGTAGTTATAAAGGGTGGTTACAAAGATGAATTAAATCGAGTAAACTGCTACAGAAGTGAAAAATTATAAGAGCTGGAAGTAATGTCACCAATGATATAGATCGGGCTAAACTAATATAGAAGGTAGAATATATGGGAAAAAATAAAACAAAAGAAGAAGTAGAATATTAAGTAACATGCTTTGGAGTTAATGGTGTTAACCAGGATACAAATTTATTCAGTAGATAGCAATATGTATTTGTGATTACAATATCCCAAAGATGTTGTAACATCATGATAGTCATTGAGTGTCCACATAGTTCACCTTTAATCTTGAAGACGCAGCTTTATTGACTTAGCAGAAATAACTGCAGTACATTACTAGTATATACCCAATATTTGACTTTAACTGATGCTTACTTTTAAATTTGAACTTGAACAGTTTACTTTAAATGTATAACAACTATACAGTATTTATGTAACATTAGACAAAACATCCGCTGTGATTCAGTGGCCAGAATTTATAATAATATTTAATTCTCACATTTCAAGATTACAATTTTTTAATCTTTATGTCCAGTTACCAAAAAATATACAGATAGTACAAACATTATCATATCATGAACATTCTCCCTTTTACACCTCCCATCCATGTATATTACCCATATTGTATGCTGCAATACCTTTCTGAGAGCTACATATCAGTAGTATCTATCTGGCAGTATGTTATCTCTATAATACATATGCTTGAGCTTACATATTGCAATTGATAGTTGAATACAACATTTGAAATAGAGTAGTATATGCAATTTTACTTGCTAACTTAATATTTGCAAAGTAATATCTCCTAACTATATATGCTATGAATAACAGGAGATACAGTAGAGTATAAATACATTCATGAATATTTGATTCTATTCTATAGGGTTTCCTAATGTTGATCAAACAATTTTCAGTCAATTTTACTAGACTATTCTATCATTTTCTATATAATTCTGAGTTGTTTGATTGACAGTGGCTGTATTGTTTGTTACGAATATGGGTATTGATTCTATAACAATGGTATGTACTATCGCAAGGATGTTCTCTATCTTTTCTGATATACAATTGGTAGTCTACCACCATTGAAATCAATATATATTCTTCATAAAAGGAGTTTGATTCCCCAGCAAGAAGTAGTTCTTCAGACAGCAGCTCTGATATTGACAGAAATACAACTGTTTTCTCTCAAACTTATACACTTCTTTTTCACATTATGTTGCTTACTGCTATTTATTTACTTCTAATTCTTCAAATTGTTTACTTGAGATTTTGAAATCTCTTGACCCTGTCGCTGTGTTTATCTGATAGACTGTACTAATAATATAGTGGAGCATGCAATCAATGATCTAAAGTTGTGGTGAGATGTTGGTTCAACAGGAAGGTCACGGGCGGGGTGCTGAATACATTTAATGTGTAGTCTCGCTTCTAGTGGATGACTCGCTTCCCAATGACATACGTTACTGCTGTTGAATCAAGACTGAAAGCACTGAAAATGGATGATTCTGAATCCTACTCGAACGAATTCACCATTCGCTTCATGGACGGGCAGTTTCCTTAAATTGATAGAAAGGCTCTTTTCACTCCTCCGGCTCCCCCTTCCAAAACAGTAGCGTCCGATCCTTTACTACCAGACCGGAGTGCGTGTTGTGAACTCTGTTAACCTCTACTTATTCATCTTCATATCTTCCTTCTATTACACCACTCATACCTCTCTTCATCCTCCTCTAATACACCTAAGAGCCTAAAAGGTTGCAGTCGTAACCGCAGTTTCAGCTGCAATCACAACGATCATGATAAGTTCCGCCGCCACAGCCACTGGCAATTCTATCATCGTGTATCCCGCTCGCCGCTACACCATTGATGAAGTCATTGCTATGAGGCAGGTTCTTCCCTACATCTGCTGCCCTCTTGGTCAGTTTGAGTACGAAGCATGGGACTGCGGTATTATTAAGATTTATCCGGCAACTCAAATGATGCGATTGTCTGGAAGTCTACTTGAATTACTCTTAACCCACAGAAAGATATACCATACTGTTGACACCCAGCAGATTCATCAACAATCACCGCAACCTGATATGAAGCAGGATCTTCATCTTAGAGGTGGTACTCCGGGGGAAATTCCAGTAATAGTGCTTACTGTCGCACTTACAAGTCCTGCAGCAGATGATGTTGGTGTTGGGGAGTACCGGCGTTATGTTTCATCGTCTATGACGCCCCAGGTTCTCCCTGTCAAAGATTCAGTGTTCGACATCGATCCTCTACCAGGGAAATATCTGTAACATGGCGGGGTTCTACATTCGGACCGCTGCTACATTTGCCGCCAGTTATCTTCCCATGAGCGCAGCCGTGGTATTGCCTCGAAATAATGGTATCACTCGGAAATCTAGGGACATCACAGATTGTATTGGATCCGTGACGTTGAACGAACTCGCTGCCGTTGCTCCACAATGTTCTGGCATACCTCTAGTTGGTTCAGGTCGATACCCTAGCGTTACAACCGATGGTTGTGCCCAAGGACAACCATCTCAAGGCTTTGTTCCGGGAGGAAATGTCAACAGTATTCCCGTGACAGCATTAACTTCGACCGGGGAAAAGATTGGGTCAAACTGGGGCAACACCCCTCCTATAAGTGCCCAGCCGGTTGAGACTGTTCAATTTGATCCTAAGAATTGGGTTCAACAGGTCAATCGGAGTGCCTTCGAGGTCTTTCAAAACGCTAGCCAAGGGCCTTTTTGGGGGACAAGGACGGGCACTGTAAGTTATGGAATGTATCAGGACGCCCTTCAACCCCACAGTAAAACGATACATCAGGCGACATTGATTCCATTCAACGAGGTTGAGGACAGCAAAGACAAGGAACTTTCACTTGCCGTCGCAGAGCTTCCACAACCGCCACCACCTCTTATGCTTGAGTACAAACTTGCTTTTTCTTACAGTCTTAAAATTCAAAGCTGACCCCTATAGTACTAAATTGAATAAAGAGCACCAGCTAGCATTTATCGAGGTTTGTGTTTACCAGCCATTTTTCCTAGGTTATATATCAAGCTCACTGTGTTACAACAGTTCATGACAATAAGGAGGCCTGCTAACTTTAGCCTGTGTTTTAAATGGAAATAAAGTTTTAACAATCATCAACAATGATAATTTTAGGCAGATGGAGTAGGTTATCTACTAGTCTAATGGAGTTTGGTTGATCTAGTTGATATTGTTTCTATGGCTATTAGATGACTTAAAAATAATATGCAGGTTATTAAGAACATCTTTTGTTACTTTTTAATTTTATAATAGGTGACAGCATTGGGTTATTTTTTTTTTGTTGTAATCACTTTGGGTAGTGAATGTACAGCAGAACAGATTGATTGATATTAAAATGTAATGAAGGATCATTAATAATAATATTAATTACCAGGAGTACAGAATGAAGGTTATATTGTAAAATTGTTAAATATGATATTGAATGACTTATTGTATATATACAAAATGGTAGTTATATATAAAACAGAGTATTTCAGTATAAGCAATACAATTGCAGTTGGTAAATTTCAGTAATATCAATTTTACACCTGAATAAATATTTATGAATATGCTTACTTGTTTACAACAAGCCACAACCGTTTTTGATAATAACTTAATACCAATGTATTAACTTTGGTATTATTTTGACAGGTATTAAAATTGGTGTATATACTTATTTGGCAATATACTACATATAGAGTACTGGAATATTTCATCTAATTAAAGATATTTGCGATAATATGGAGTTTAAATTATTGAATCATTGTGATCATATAAAATGTAAATAATCACTGAACAATTATGCAATAGGATATGATTGAGCAGTTCCAGCTAACTTAATGATATATGTGAACTTATGCAATGTGTAAATTATAGAAGTCTTTCATACTAGTGGTATTGTAGCCATATTGTCACAAATCAGAATGTGAAATCAAATAATACATTATATTAGCTTATCTTTGGAAATCATACTAAAGTTACATATAATATTAACAATGGTTATGTTACTAAACTGGAGTATTATAATATTACACCAACTTTGTAGTGATTAATCTACTGAGAATGGAAAATATAATACAATATATTCAATAGACCATTACATACTGTAGTCTTATAACATTTGATAGAAATCTATATGAATGATATATTTGAATAATGATAATCTTGTTACTCAATTGAATAATCTATATTACTGACATGGCTACTCTACTAATGCAAACAAAAATAGTCAACTACAGTACTTAAATTCGCGATAGTTAATTGCTATACAAAGTACAATTTGCATAACACTTTTGTAACTACACACTATGATCAATCAGATTGAATAAATACTCATTAATTATGGAGAGTTAATGAAATGTTTAATATCAGTAAAGCCAGGAGAATCAGTGTAGTGAAATATAGTAGGTAAGAATAACCTTTGATATTTTAATATTTGCAGTATTATAACAATCATTTTATATAACTACTATCTGAAACTTAATCAAACAATAGAACATCACTTTTACAGTTGGATTATTCCATTAATATATCATTGTTTTCAATTAATTTGTTGTATTTTATTGTAAAATGTTGTTGTTTGAATTTAGTATGTTTAAATATTGAAATGTAGGATTAAACAAACTCTACCGTATATTTAAATTATGTGTAGCGGAAAGTTTTAATTTAACAATTACTGTATTTATATATAAACTTGAATATATAAGTTTTTTTTACATATTATCCTTTCCTATATTCAAATTGATAAATTTGAAGTATAGTACCTTTAGCAGTATTTCAACCTAATAGTACAATTATATATTATACAAATAGACCTTTCCTAATTGTTTACTGTCCACACTGTATTCAATACTCATAGCAAATTGAATGATTAATATTTACAATTATATTACACATCAGCAAAAACTCAATTTCCTTCAATAAATTTGTTTTGTTTATTGTGCACTCAAACTCAGGAAAATGAAATCAAGGTTTCCTTAAAGATGGCATTGCTGAGGTGTTCCTGAGTATTGCTTGAGTGGTCACGATGCTGTTTTGAAGTGTCATGACCTGCTTACCCACTGTTGCGAATATGACAACCTGTACTCGATGAACTGTTCACCCTTCCTTTGGCAATATCACAAATCATATCTCGGCATACTTCTATGTTGCCTGGTTCAATTTGTCCTTGCAAAGATGATGGTACTTGTTCGATATATTTAACGCAGCATGTAGTTTGTGTTTGAATTATCTCTGATGGCTTAGTTGACCAATGACAGTTACCATGTAGAAGGGGTTCATAATATTTGATTTGTTGAAACAAGATCATTCAGTTGCTTGGAGTTGTTCACCCGTCGTGGGAGGGTTAAGCATCATCGCGATTATGATGTGTCACATTTGAGATCAGATTTCAGTAAACGATCACTTCTATTATATTTGCTACTATTATGATATATCGACAAAAGCTAGAATGACATTGCATACAAACGAAATCCCAAATCTGATTACAGACACCATTGATCACCTCCAAGTGGCATTGCACCGTTTACAGTGGTACTTGCATCGACTAATCATGTATTCTCAATGCTGGTGATGTTGGTGATGTCATTGCCGTTGCAGTTGCTGCAGGGGATGGGCTGGCTGCTGCTGGCAATGGCAGACACTCCCAGAGAGAGAACAGCTGACAATCGCATTCAAGCTTCAGTACCAGCGACAAAGTTGCAGAGACAATTTAAAGAATTGTCGGCCTGCTCTACCAGCTCTGTGGGGACGTAATCAAGGAAGTTCTGATCGAAGCTGCCCTGATCGTTGTGAGCTTGTGCCATCACTGGCTCCATACCAGTTGAGTGGATCCTTCGGTGAATCATACTGCAGATAGTATCTATCTTTTTGGCCAGAACTTCGCGCGAGTGGGAAAGAAAATCCTCTTTGAGAGAATGACATACATCGGGGCATGTAGTATTAACAGTGGGATGAATGTTTCTTGTATTGTACTTACGTTGTGCTCCACCTCCTGGACCAAACTCTGGCAGGACCCTAAACTTGCCTTTTGTCCTGGTCGACAGACAATCTTGGATGGCCTTCACGGTGAGGGCAATGATCGTTGGTTTGTTTTTCAGAATCAATGATATATCTTTCATTCCTATTTGTCGTATGCCATAGAAGTATGCGTGGTGAAGAAGATCTCTAATATCGGTCAATGCAAATCAAAACTTGCACTCCTAAATTGATTGTCAAGACAACGATTAAACAAGACAGGAACTTTGAACTTACCCCACGAACATTTGCGGGGCATGTGAACCTGTCCTAGGCCAATACCCAGGCAACCATGTTTCGGATCTCTCAAGGCGACATTGTTCAAAATCTGAAAATGGGTCAATTGAGGTCTTGCAGCAGTATGCCATTGCTGCACGGGAGCAAGTAATCTTCGCAAGAGCCCGATGCCAAATATCAGCGATGATCACAATCATTGAGATGATTCATCTAGCACTGAAACGTAGGGACATGGAGGGGGTGAGTTTCTCTTGGCTGGATCAATCCTGGCAATTATATCATACCACCAACTATGAATCTGGGCAGTGTTCCCCACATTCCTGGCAAACGGATTTATGAACAGTGCTTTGTTGATGGCTTTAGGCTTCACACGTGTCATGAACATCGCCAGAACACCTGAAAGAGTTTCCTGGGCACTGCATTCTGCACCGATGAGGAGGCCTGTCACATTGTCAACAAAGCACTCACATCGCCACAGATTTCCAGCTATCCACACAACGAATTGCTCACTGGCTTCATTTGAATCCTTCCTCAAGTCAATGTATACAGCAGTGGGCAAATTCAATCATTGAAATGCTTCATCTGATACTTTCCTGCATGCCAGGCACACAAGCTCTCGTTCATCCTCCTCCTCCGAGGCAAGATAGACCTCCCCATGCTCAGGATGTAGGGTTACTGCCACTGCATGAGTAAATTGAGTTACCACGACTTGTTTTTAAAGTGATGACATGACAGAATCTTTTGATGGCTGCTTGCCCATTGCTTCCATGGATGGATTGTCTCCTTCACCTAGTGCTGGAAGGAGGAGGAGGAGGAGGAGGAGAGCGGCGCCTTCATGGCATGATTTACAAAGGTGGCGAGTGATAAGCAAGAAATAATTGCAGCAGTGACTAAAGGAAATATAAATGAATGTAGTGTAAATGAAGTGAAACATTGTGTAAAGGAAAGAAAGCAATCATATGATCAAAAGCACTGTCAAGATGTGTCTTGGTATCCTGTCGACAATCCAAGGATCTTGGCATTTCCCACCACCCACAGTACCAACTCTGTGGATGGATGGGAACTCGGAACTAAGAAAGGTATGTCATATGCACGCCGCGGGGTTGTTGATTGGCTTCTGTTGATGAAAATCATTATCGGAACAAGCTAAAATGAGTTCATGTTTCATTCATCGTTCGGGGCGAACTTCTGCTGGGCAATGATATCGAACTACCAATTAAATGATAGCCATCCACAGAGTCCTATCACTGCCACTGTGCCTTTCCCAAAAACAAGTGTCTCAAAAATTAATTAAAACATCGTGAACTCTCAACACAGCCCATAATGTATTAATATGAACGATGTAATAATAAACTGAACAAAACACCAAACAGAGCCCCAAAACCTCTCCAAAAAACGCCACATTACCACCCATCTGTCCCCCTCCAAAGTGCCAGAAATATACCCACTCACAACCCAAATCCTTGAACAATTGTCCAGCCAGTGCATTCCATCCTCACAATGACTAATTTGCAGCTGGGTGGCTGCTGGTGCACATCCTGTTGGCGAAAGAGCCCACAGCAGGAGGATTCACAATGTGATTGTACTTGCGTTGCAAAGCCACATCCTCATCAGCAACAATGCTTTGTTCAAAATCAGCCAAGAGATCAAGAGCACAGTTTCGGATGTCTTGAACGTGTCTCTGCTGCCTGATAATCCTTCGTTGAAGCTTCCTATCGAACTTTTGGAAACCTGTTTTCTTTTTTGGGAAGTTTCTTGGATTTGGGCACTGAGTCTCAGCATCATCATCTGATTCCTCCCCATATCATCGATCAATTCTCGGCTAGAGGTGGGAGGAGGTCATCTAGAGGAAGGTAGCTGCGTCCACCACGCACAGGCGTCTGGGTGCGAGATGTGCTGTTGACTTGTTGGATACTATAAATGACCCAAAACTGTGTTGGGTTGTTCAATTTCATCACAGCCTTTGCCCTTCTGGCAGCAGTAATGTTATCAAAGATTGGGGTAACATTATGGGCATGTGGGCTAACATCCCCAGTAGGCTCCGCCCAGCAGCCCCAACGCTCTCGGATTATCCGCCAAGGGTCTGGCAGACTGGCGATTGTAGTATTTACAATTCGTAATGTGGCTATATTGATGATTGATGTAACTATCGGAAGTATCGATTCATTATCCCTAGGCCAGTGCCATGAGAATAGCTGAGTATTGATTTCACCCACTCTCTTCCCAGCAATGTCGGGATCCACAGGGGCAATGGTAAAGCTAAATGGCTGTACAAGGATATCACTCTAGGCTTCTCAATGTACCTGTATCGGCGGAAATCTGTGACCTGAGATTTCTTCCATGTCGTCTTCTGTATATACAAATCCTCAGGAAGAGCAGAAGAAGCATCAGGGTGATGAAATACATACCAATGTGGACCAATTTACTCTTCTTAATAGGGGTTTCGTCGCACCTATTCCTCCTTGGGCAAAGGCCAACCTCGATGAACTCATCAAGTGCTGCCTTGAGTTTCTGAACATCAAGAATTGTCCTTTCCGCCATGTACTGTTTGCAAAGCGACCTTTAAACGCCACATCACTCATTGGAGTAATGCATCGATTGATTAAGAGATCCCATTGCTTGGGGTTCGCGCCTTGCCTGTTGATGATGCTCAAGGACTGGGCAATCTCCCAGTTGCGCTACCTCACTTCATTACCTTTCCTTTCTGTTGTCAAGCCACCCTTCTCATGCCAAATCCCCATGGTTTCTGCTGCCCATTGGCTGACTCCAACGCTGGCATTCTGGGCCCAGAGGTGGACTTGTTGTGTTGGTATTTGGATTGTATTAGCATCTGCGACAACTGATTTCTGCAACCAGAAGGCATCACATGACATTGTATGTTCTCAACAGTGGTCAATGATTAAGTGGTGGATCAAATGCTCATTACTCTTAACCAGCATCGGGAGTGCTGAGTATATCAATGAGGGTAATGCCGTATGGTAGCAGAGGTGAGTAGAGTGTGTCGAAGGTTCTGGAGATTGTAAGTGAGGTTGGAATGCAAGCAAATAAATATGTAGGCTTGGAGGGGTTATTTTGATCCAGCGACATCATGTTGGATGATATTCAGCAAGGAAACAATTTGCTTAACGTCATCTAAGCACTCTGATTTGTCGACTGAATGCTTAAATTCATCAGAAAGACAACTAAAAGCATGCTCTGCGGTCTTATTTCATTCATTTGTGATTGCTCTAGTTCTTGTACTGCACGATGACGTGGCTGGGTCGGTATGTGAGGAGCACGCACAGTTCATGTATGTCATGAACAGAACAAAATGTGACAACCATGAATCAGGCAATGGGCGTAGAAGCATCTTGTATGGTTGCAAAACAATAGCCATGACAAGCTGAATACACATGCGGTATGCTTTGTGAGATACACATGATGCTGATAATGAGGGACTGATTAAACAGTATGCAAACGTGTGGACGAGGATGAGAGGAATCCTATGAGAGTGGTTTGACCCATTGTTTGGAATAAGCAAATTGAAGTGCGGCTATTTCTGAGAACCAGCCAGCTAGCAATGGTATGAGTTGCCAAAATATGGTCGACAGGCTTCTAAATGTTGTTGTGACAATTGATTTTGCCAACGAAACATGGATATTTGTCCACAGTGTTGTTCCTGCTCGAAGATGTACTCCTACATCAGCACATAGATCACTCACCTCCATCACAACCAAAAAGAATGAATTGTATATGTAACAGCCGAACGACTGCCAGACAATGGTCTTGTGAGCAGGCAAGATAGAAATCTACTTCCATTCGTTCGGGAACCGCATTATGACCCTTCACTTCACCCTTCCAACGATGATTCTCGCAATGCAGAAGACACCAGAGAAAATGTATGTGACAATCCAGAGCAACCTCCTGTTTCGACATATATGTACAGCATTCCACACTTGCCCAACCGTCTAACCGGCAAGCCAATTAGCAACTAGTATTTCGATATCTTCAACGTTGAAATTGGTTTATGGTCTCAACTTTCTCACAAGGAGGAGTATCGATCAGCGGACTAGCGCAACAAGCACAACTTCTGCAGAGTGATTATCAATGAGCTGTTCGGGAACCCTACGATGCCAACTGTCAGCAACTTCACTTTGTCCCACACTTTATTCAAACGCTTGAATGAAATATCCTACGCGATGGGCATTGAATCTTCGAAATTGCGAAAAGTGTGTTACAATTGTTTGGCCAATCCAAACAACCTTCGTGACGATGATTACAGACATTTCTTCTACTGCAATCCTGTTGCATGCATTGAGTTCCTCATGCAACAACCTGCATGCAGGGAACATATCTCATAGGCTCCAGCAAAGGAATTGAATGAAGCTGAGAAATATATCTACGCAGAGTTGTAATCAAGTGACTGGCGGTGAAATGAAGAGATACATTAGTCGAATGTCATCATAGTAATGATGATTCTGACATCTTCAATAGCTATGATGGCCACTTGGAGCTACAATTGTCCCTTTATTTGGCAGATCACACCAGATACATCTTACACACTATTTGGGTGATATTATGCAATGGCCAGTATAATTAAGTCTTGGAAACATTGGCTCGACAATTAAATCAAAGCCTGCAAATCTTGCAAGCATCCTCGTTGCCCTTCCTTGCATTGCTCCAAAATATTGCTGTAAAGGACATGGATGAACAACTACCATGAAGAAACAACAAAGGCATGATCGGGAGGTTGTAAGGAAGGTCATTGAGCTTATTTTCTGTCCTCTCGATGGGCTTTTCAACAGACAAAAGCACATGCTTTGTGCGGAAGGTAAGATGTGGCAATGTTATCCTGTCATCTGTGCATGGATGGCTGACTACATCAAAAACACTCACATGGGCTCAATCAAGCAGCCCCATTGCCGGGTGCAAAACGCGCCAAATTTGTCATTTGTTCAAGGGAATTCATCGTCATGGCAATTGAGAGACCATTGTCTATACTTCCAAAAGATGATACTTGTGACTCAGGGTGATGAGACAGAGAGACTGGAGGCATGCCAATAGCAGGAAGATCAAGTAGTTGGAACGTCAGAAGGCGTCTTCTAGAATATGAAATGCATCTCACCGACGACAATTATTGAATCTGATATTCTTCATACAATCTATCTCGGTATGCTTAAGCATTAGATGGACTTGGTAATGTTATTCCATGAACAACACCCCAGGGTTGATAAATTCAACGAGATCTGGGCGATGATGCCTCCATATCCTGGCTTCGCTCGATTCAACAAGCCATGTAGCCATGTAACGGAATGTAGTGGTAAGGAGATGAAAGCACTTGGCAGTGCGATTGTCCCAGTTTGTGTGGCGACCTGTTCAAACCCTTCAGCAAGCCGAAGAATTCAATTCACTGAAGCCCTGGTTTGCGTCAAGAACATAGTGTATGTTCACCATATGGCACAGTACGGGTACTATACTGAAGCCACGATTGAGTACATGGAGCAGTATCTGGAAGAGTTTCATTGTCAGAAGGCTGTTTTCAGTGGATTCCACACCATTGAATCTACAAAGAAGGTCTAGGAAGCATTGATAAAGCAGCTTACTTTGGCCAATCAGGAGGAACGGGAGAGTGACCCCGCTTGCAACAATCTTTCGGTCGCAGCAAATAGTTGTTGTGTTGATGAAGATATAATCCCGATTGAGTGAGAAATGGCACCACATGTTGTCAATGAATTGGATTTCAACTTTGAGACGATGCATCTCTTGAACCACTTCTCTGACCATATCTGCCAGCTTGGCAACCTGTCAAATGCAAGCTCTGCACTCCCAGAAAGAGCAATGATGGATCATAAACAAGTGTACCAACATTCGAATCATGATGAGGCTACCTGCCTGATTTTGTGAATGAACCCCCAAAAGGAGGTGTTCCAGTAATGAGAGCTGAATGTCAATGCTGCCAAACAACATCACGACCATAAAATGCCTCTAACCAAAGTGCTTATCATGCGAATGATGAAAACCCTGCACCCAGAAATCAGGACCCTTGAGGACATTGTGTAGTGGTGTGCAATGCCAAATGGGGAGCTAGAGAATCACATGGCTTGGTGTTTGAAGAGATTTGCCAACTTCTCAGACTCCATGGATCACAATCAGCATTTCAGTCTTCTCAACAATGCAAAATGCATTTGGTATAACGCAGTAGCAATTGTGGTGATATCTTTCCAATGTGACGAGCAGGCAGTTCACATGCTTTGTTGCACTGTGTCCACAAGGTGGAGATAGCATATGCCACCAAGAAATGATACAGTGCTTCACTGGATGGGGATGAGTCCGGATAGCCACGTTGAGTTGACTGCTGGACACATCCCTGCCGGATTGAAGTGTCTTTTCATCGTTCAGAATGCTGAATTAAGCGTTAACGGGCTTTTAGCCTTGGTTCAGACGGTTGCAACAGGGCTGATACATCAGACTGCAGGTATGGAGATTGTCGAGGAGAGACATCAACCTCTGATGCACCCATTGCACGATGGAAGCTGCCATACTAAGCCTCTTTTCGGAATCATAACCATGTACATCATCCCTATTATCACGATCCAAGTGGCTGCGCACCTTCTTGGACTGATGGCACAGCTAAATAGGACACGGTTGTACTTGAGCAACAGGATCCGCTTGAATGGGTTCAATTTATTTCACATGTAGATTATTTGATTCAATGCTTGAAGTAATTGTTGCAGCTATATATTTCAATTTGATGAGTGTTTACTCTGGGTGTCTTAATTTTGTTATGGGAGTTGTGCAAGCTTGTGTATAATCGATGTCTCAAGGGATTGAATAGTTAAGAATATTCTTGAAATCAATGGAATAGTTCAAAAAATGGTCAAAACGATTAAAATCTAGAGGACCAACTAAAAACAAGTGCACTAAATTAACTAAATTGGCCAAACAGGTTTTTGATCGGTCGGGACGATGCAATCACATCACTGACCCCTTCGAAGCATGGTGTAGGAATGCAAACCTGTGGCTCAGATCAGTTGTGGAGAATGTGTTGAAGGATTGGTGCACGGGGTCCATTTTTGGAAACTAATTTCGCTTTTTGCTGATGTGTGCATATTAAAATATTTTTACTTGTTTAGTAAATTAAAGAACGGATGAAAACAAAATTGGGCAATTGACAATGTATTGTCACATGGTGTGAATATATTTCTGTGAGCTGAATGTTATACGGATTGTGCATTTCATCATGATTGAAGTTTCTTTTGGAAGTAATCATGTTGAATATTGTTATATAACTTATAAACTAGAAATTAGTTCATATATCAAGCCATTGGTAATAGATTTCAGTTTGGGTATCCATATAGTTTACTAGTTGTTCATGAGTTTATATAGAGATAATTGTATTATACATTCCAATAAATATAATTTGTATCATTTTCGTGTCCTGAGTCCTATTTTAAGAACTAATTCGAATTATAGCCAAATGCATGAAGCTATATGTTTATTAATGCAATGGAAATACATTGGTTCCAGTCAAAAATATACACAATTCGAAGTAATTGAGCAGATGGCATATTTACCTGTATACTGTATTTGTAGATACTTAAATGGACAATTCTAAATACTATTCTATGCAATACATTATATTGAATCAAATTGAATTATATTCACTCCTATATACACTTTATTACTGTTACTGAATAGTATTTACTTTTGCAGTAATGTATAATCCAATATATAAAACACACTACTAATATTCATAATTTTCTTAAATCAGTACATTCCATTAATTCCACTTTCAAAGATACTTTATTTTGCAATTCCACAAATATTCAAACCTTGTTAGTCAAGTAAAGTTGGAATTATCACAAATCTATATTTCTATGATTTGTTGCTTTGTCAAATCTGTATAACTGGATACTTTCAATGACATACTGCAAGATTCTGTTAACAGAACTTGCAGAAGTTAATTTGTAAGTATTACATAAAATATACTTCTGAGTATTCAATTAGTAATTTGATTTGCTACCTGTCATTATTGCTGTAAATTATACCAGATCAGACATTGTAGTAAGATATATTTCAAATTCTAGCATCTTATATTGCCAATATCAAATCTTCTCTTCACGTAGTTGCAGTGTGATTGAATATGTGAGTACACTATCTAATACGTATTAAGTATAATCTACTAGATATTGGTAGAGAAAGAACAATGTCAAATAGATTTAAAGGCAGCAGAGTATTGTTAGCTTAACCATTATGCCATCAGTAATACTTTACTTGTATACAATGTACAATCCCGACCGTGATTTAACATTAGAAATAGGTATCATATTCTTAGACATAGCAAGTCACAATCTAAAAAGTATTGTAGAACCTGCTACTGATTGGGCATTCAGTTTAAATGTGAAGTGTAATGATGGTTAGTAACACAGAGCCATATAACAGCCATTCTATACAGTCAAGTTGCCATGAGCCATATATCTCTTTTCACATTCTTAAAATTCCTCTTCATCTACAATCTATTGCATTTACATTTGGAACTGTATATATAGCTATGATGCTGAACGCCAGCATCCAGGCCCATATGCCATTGTAGCTTTTTGATCAAATAGACATGTTTTACTAATAGGATTTTATAAGTTTACTACTTTTCTGAATAGTAATTATACAAAGACAACTGCCGAGAAAACTGCCCTCCCAATAAACATTGGAAGTGAGGTTACTACAGAGCATAAATCTTCCAAAATGGCAACATTCACTTGAGCAATCTAATGGTATCCATGATTTGGTTTGAGACTATTTAGCATTTACAACCTGTTACTGGTACTGTTGAACATTATTCCAGTTACAGGATACAACTATTACAACCTGTCAACAAGAGAATTCAAATATAATCTATCCACTTGAGTATGAATACCAATTCTTCAAGCCAAGTCAGTTTGATTATCAGTCATCAAAACTACAATGGAAGTAGTAATCATAAATTTCAATGTGGTAATAGTGGCATCTAGAAGACACAATGGAAATGTAACCAAATGGGTAACATAGCTCCAGCGAATGTACAACTACATTACATCAAATCAAGTGAAGTATGTCTACTGAGAGGGGTATAAGTATAGATGATACCGCTCTACAGACAAGAATCAGTTAACAATTCATATACTCTTACCACCACGAATGATGACAGGAGTCAATTGCACGTAAATTGAAAATATCACAGGTTTAGACCACAGTTAGGATGTGAAGTTTTCCTCGAATTGAAGTAAACTGGTGGTGGTGGTGAAATATTGTGCACTGTGATTTATATTTACAGCTGAGATATACATTATTCTGCCGATGACTACAATAAATACAATGTTCGCTCAGCGTACAATTGTTATAATCATTCATAGTTACCTACCAGATTAATAATTTTGGAGTTGAATTTCGGCTATGGTAACAGGAGCTATATGTGACAATTATTACCAAATGACAGAATAAACTCTAAACTTCAGTCAACACCAATGGCAATAGGAGAGGCAATATCATAATTCAAGACTACCACCTCCAGTGATACCACTTGTCTGGTACAAAACATGGCATGGTAGAAAGTGATGACTTATAGATATTATAGGCGTTCATCATTATGGCTGGGATCCGTTTGATGGCACTTGGTCGAAACTATATATATCAGCAATATCAGGAATTACCATCAACAATTGGTGCACATCATAACCATCATTAGGTATGGTAATATGGAGTGGACTATGAATGATCAATGGATTTGTTGGATGTACCAATTTCAATGTATGATATCAAACCAAACTATTGACATTGAGAGTGCAAACTGGGCAATTGTTAACTGGTCACTGTTCCAATCATACCATTCAACAATATATTTCTCTCACACCCTCCAATGTTGTATACCCCGGGGCATGTTGATGTGCAGATGTTATAGGGGAGTAGAAATATATCAATAGAGCGAGATATACTGGCAAGACAACTGCAATGAGCGCAGTCTTTCTCCACAATCATTAATCATGATTTTGAGCGGTTGTAGAACATATATCTCGCACAGATACATTCTTGGTGACTGTTTGATATGTGTCAGCTTGCAGGTTGTCATTGCGGTATTCACCTCCTGGTCAGAGGTATGCCCCAGTTACCTTCCAGCTACAATATTGAAATCAATGGAAGTGGCATAATGAGCCAGCATAGGTGGTAACCATTGTAGGGTAGCTGAGTAAGACAGGAGCAGTGGTGGTAGTTGCAGCTGAAGAACCTCTCTGAGGAGATATTTGAATAACTGCTACTAACTCACCAAGTCAACCAAGGAGGGATATAAGGAAATAGTCATTTTATATTATATGGAGCTGGCAGTACTGCAAATTCGGGATATTCTCCTCGACTGCTTCCATAGTTTCTTAGATTCCTACTCTATGATTAATAGACCAGTTTGTATGAAAGTCTGTGGGTCTGCATATTGAAGTTAATACCAATATAGAACCGAAAACTGAAAGTGAAGAGTATACTTAGAAGTACTTAAAACTTACAAACTACAATTGGAAGCCATGGCAGTTCTAATCAATATACACTGAGCAATAATGAACTCACAGAGCAAACATTCCAAACACTTGAACAATGAGAGAATTGAATAACTTCTGACCGATACAAGAAATAGCTGTCTTGTGTATTGCCATGTTATCAATATACTGAACTCTTCTAGATACTATGAGAATTGGATATATAGGCACCGATATGTACATCCAAGAGCTGTCTACACATTGTGAGATGGATAATAATCAATCTCTTTACTATGGCAACATACATGAAGTGATATAAAAATCTACCTTATCAGATATGGCATATTTTAATAAATATCTATCATAGTAACAACTGAATATTATGACGCAGGTATAGGTACCGGCTGCCCAGTCATACTGTATACAATTTTGACTACTGAACCAGAGTTCACACTATATGACAAATATTGAAATACTGCATACCATGCAAATGTAGTACATAGTTATATTATATTGAATACTTAGCTGAATGACATTCTGACTAACACTCAGTGACCTGAAGCGACACAACAACAATGGCAATTGGTGAGTACTAATCTACATCTGAATAAAGTATTTCCAATTTGTATTTTGGAAGACACCATACATGATTTGTTACTGGTAGAGGAACAGCTGTCATGAAGAGGGGTACAACCATACTGGCATCACAATCAACATCTGCCACAAATATTTTCCATACTGAAACTACTGGAATGGAGCGACAACTGATATCTTTTCACATTTAGTCAAGTAATATTGGTAAGTTTATCTGGAGATAGATTGACTAGTAAATTCGGAGAATGACTATTAGTGGACTGAGCCAGGTGATGGCAATTTCACATACAGATGAAGCAACAAGTACATTTCAAAAAAAAAGCCAGTAAGTGCATCCTGCCATCTGAGACAATTAGTTTACCTAGCCTATTGCAAACATCCAGTAGACCAATGAGTGAATATGAGGGACAGTACTCAAACAGGTCTAATTTACGCTGAATTTGTGCAAATATGAATCAGCAGTCAGTCCTAAATAAGATAATGATGAGGGCCACTACACGAGGTTTTATATAACAAATGAGTATACAAAACAGTATACCGAATAGTATTATACGAGACAGCCGAGATTGTCACGAAGAGATCATTACCCTGACCACACTGGAATAGATGTCACTGTGAAAGAACTGCATATGGAGATTGAATGCAGGGACTATCAGAAGTCTTACCATACCCAGCCACTGACCAAGATGGTCGCCAAATGGCATAATAATTGATCAGAAATCCCGCTCTGAACAGTGTACCAAACCTCAATGTGAAATGGTTTTACCAATGGTATATCAAATATCTTCGATTTACAAGCCTTCCACTTAGACTCTCTGGAATACTGAATTACATGTTGCATAGATCTGTGAATGGTACATACAAAGCAGCTCTCACAAGGTACTGGCAAATATGTGACATGGTTTGTAAAACTTACCAAGATGTTAAAGTGTTAGAGGTGAATCAGTGATATACCTCCTTCCCCTAATGAACTGGGTGTCACATCGACCACCCTGCAGTGATTACTGCAAGAGCTTGGCATGAATCGAAGTCACAATGCCAGGAGTGGAAGCTCACATCATTGACCAAACTCAATATGAGATCCATCCAATCATAGCTATTACGAATGATTTCACAAGTCCATTCTGATATGAGTAAATACTTAGACACATCGTGAGATGAGTATACCTTCCAGAGAGTCCGGATGGTTTGACTGCAAGTCTACAGAAGATACGTTAGCCGAATCCAATTACTAGTCAAATTTCGCAGAGATATTAATTGAAATAACAAATAATGAATACACTGCTACAAAGCTATGATGACAATCAACAATAGTGGAGTTGGAGAAGTTGTCAACAGAGCAACAAATTGTCAACGATGAAGCCAGCTGTGTCACTAGAGTCCAGTCCTACTGACACGGAGAAGACCACAAAGAGGCAGTCTGTCAAGTCATACAGCGAGATGTCAACTGAAATGTCTTGCAAGATGTCATTTGAGAATCTGCTCAAGCTGCCAATCACAATCACACCTACAATGTCAGCCAAAACGTCACCACAGGTCACTGTGCAAGATGATTATTGAGTTAAACAGCATCTACAAGTCAATGTTAGTTGCGGATAACTACCAGCTGTATAATACCTTCCATATTGCATGTAGCCATACGACACCAAGCTCAGACAGCCAAAGTACCGTTACGCATAACAAGTAAAGCTATTTTGGAGAAAATTATGTATTACATGTTGATGTATAAGATAAGATCCTGAATAATGAAATTGGCATATTCAATCGATGATCACTGCAGACTATGAATCATGGGAGCAGTGGAACACCACTTGAATGCCAAGTCCTTAGCACTGGCTCTACCACTGGGATGATTCTAACAAATACCTACACATAGAGAGTACAAGTTATAAGTGCAGTACTGCATGACAGGGTAGTAACTATATTAGTTCAGAAATGGTGATACGGAGAAATTGATGTTCAATATCCCACAGATAGGGAGATTGGCGCATAGTATTTCAGAACTTAATACTGTATCAAATTCAGTTATTCTGTATTTTATTATTCTAATTCTCTCCTCTGTTCTCCATACTTTATCACTTTATTGGAGCTTGGGTATGCACAAATTGCATTGGCATCGGTGTTTATCACCTCCAGTTCACAGTCAAGTTGTGGTGGAATTTCAATTTGAGCCAAATCTATTTGTAGACCACTAAAAAGTACAAATCAGTAGTTCGACTTTTGAGTTTGTATGAGTATGTACAAAACATGATGGTTTATTGTGTTTATTCTTTTCCTTTCCTGATATCTTGTAAAGATAAAGCAGTCCAGAAAGCTTTCTTCTAATCAGAGGGATAATGTCACAGTGGGACTTAACTTAGAGCTGCAAAAGGGCTCTTCCATATACATAGAGAGCCTATAGTCTTAGCTCTGTAGTGGTATTGAAACTACATATCTGCACATACTAACACTCGCGTCCATAGTTGTAATTATATTTCATCTGTAGTCGTTAATTTGGCTGTGTAGCCGAATGCCAGCATATATGCCCTTATACCAAGTCCTACTGTAACAGCTTGGTGGACATGCTGCAATACATTGTCTTATTACAATATACTGCTGCAGGTGACAAATAACCACAATATTCAGACTATTCAACAAGAATAATCAATACTACAGATTATGAAAACAATGATCCAATGTGATACGGAATAATTGTAATCGAGGATAATATAAATCTCGAATAGCAGTGAATCTTTAGAACCTTGAAATGTATTCGTACCCTAGAGATATATTCCATAACTTCCGACTACTGTCAATGAAATAATATTTAGCTGTAATATATTTTCGAATATATTAGCATTGAGAAATCACAAATACACAGGTACATTCTACAATATATTGTATTTGCAGTGCTAGTAGAGCTCTGTATTTACAGAACTCCCTTTACAGGCTTCTATGCCACTATCAAATATAGCTTTTTGGTACTGTACAATATAGAGATATAGTTCTGCGCTACTTAAATTGGTATGAAGATTATAATATTTATTGAAACTGTTACATATATAAACTTTCATATATCAAAGTGGTTAATTTTCCATCTTTGTAATTGCTGTGTAATTGCAGTGTATAGGTAACTATTGGTATACAAAAAGATAATTATAAGATAAAGCAGAATATTACAATATACTTAAATGCTATATACAATTAGTATTTTTATTATTAAAATTGTAAACATTCCAAGTAATATATTTTCAAATAAACAAAGTCACTAACATACTCAGGTCAGAATTTTTCACTCATGCTGAGCTTGTCTCTGTTATAGTATACATAGTTAGTGTACTTAGACAAATTGTACTGCTGTATCTAATTGATCTTGTTTAAAGTAATAAAGTTCCAGTTTCATAGAATTAAGTATTTACTGTCCAATATTATTGTGCTAATTTTCCGACTTTCAATATCATTGCATAAATGTAAATATAATCTATCTGCAGTTGCTTAGGAGAACTCAAAAATAGTATACCAGCACTGGTGAGGACAAACAATCATGAAATGATGAAGCCTACTGACAGAGAGCTAAATCAATATGTACCCAGATGTTTGAACAAGTAGACTTTAAAATAGAATAGCTTGAAACTAACTGGAGATTACAGTTCAGTATACACTAATGGCAAAGCTCAGGGAGTGTTCGTTGACTGGATTTGAATAAATCTTACATTCTACAATGGACAGATAAAGGAAAAAAACATTAATATGAGATATTCGTTGCTAGTACAGAAGAATAGATTATTGAAACAGCTGGGTAATGATGATGAGAGGAGTAATAAAAGATAGAGAACTAGATTTGAACAAAATTACATGTAGATATTGTACTGGATAAAGTTTATTTTGCTAAACTTATACAGTCAATTATATTCCTTGTTTTCCATATTCCTTGTTATCATTCAATTTTATACGTATTGTTGTTCAATTTGCTATGTTACAATCATTTGAAAGGTGAAGATGAAATGTCATCTTAGGTATGTTAATCTTGATAATGTGAGTCAATATCAATAGCAACCTCCCATCAGCTTTATAGTACATACATCCTACAGTTTGAGAGGGCAATCACCCAGAACTATTTCTGGAGCCATGTCTGCAGCAAGCCACACACTACTATTTTCACTCTACGACAATGTATTATCTCTAGCTACTTTAAATTGATCGTTACAATCCAGCTACTAGCCAGCTGATACACTGTCAGAAATATCATTTTGTAGATATCATTTCAATAATTCTAAGTGAACCTCCAAATATTCTCTCTGTACAGATTGGGTATTGTTAGCCAGCCACACAGTATAGTATATTGCATTGTCAAATATGCCACCTTCAGCCAGTTTAAAATTACAAGTTGGCTTCCACTCAGAAACTCTACTTCTAAGTCCATTCAATTACGCTACCATAATATATTGAAATTTACAGTTGAAGTGATCTTGATTACTCTGTGATAAATATACTCAAATAGCTATTTCGAACTATAATCAATCAGTAGTCAGAATACTGCTCAATTACTGTTATGCAATTGGATGTTATTCTTGTTGTCTATTTGCACTTAGGCAACCTGTAGTGCATATATTTAATTTGCTGCGGCAATGTACTTTACTCTATTTGATGGTTTACAAAGTACATGTATACCAATGGCTGAATAGAACTAGTATTTATATATATATTGATAGAGTGGTGGATAAAGGAAAGTATGAAGTACTCTGTTCTGTAAGAAATTAATGGAGTTATCACATTGGGAATTAAAAATTAACACTTGAGTAGAGTAATATTTATCATCCAGCAGGCAATTTTTCTTTTACTCTTTTACTCACACTGCTCCAATTCAATCAGTTTAATGTGCTTGGATATTTTATGTATATTTGAACTATCTATCATATTATATTGGGTATAGCTATGCATTATATATGTACTGCAATACCTTGACTATTTTCTAAACTCCAAACAATCTAATTTACTATTATCTTGTACAGTTACATTCTACATTGGCTCAATCTGCTGTTTTAGTCATATAGTGAATACTGAAACCACTTGTGGTTGTGGTACTTCTATTTCAAACCACAGAATAATTTGGATTTGATTATAGTGACAATATATTAGATTAAAGTGTATTTAGTCTTTCAAATCCCTACTGAATACATCTGCAATTAGTTATTTCAAATACAACTTTGATCTGCCCTATGAACAGATTTGGATTTCATAATCTATACCTAAAAATGGTGCAAAGTAATTTATGATAAAACATTGGTATCAAAATCAATTTTATCTTGTATTGCATTGATCAGTTGCAAAATCAACCCACTCAATCTGTTATAGCTTCTACACAGGTATCCAGTTTAATATGATAGTAAGCTATATATTAACGATTTGAAATGACATGTAATCTGGAGTATTGTTTTTGATTATGCCATCCTTACATCTAGTTCAAAAAGATGGGTACTTTGATAAGGCATCGAAACCACACAATATAGCAGTCCTCAGGATGGCTCTGAATGCAATTATATATACATACTATCTGACAATACTGTGCAGAATGGGTAGTTAATATCATATAACTGAAGAAAATGGTACATTTCCCAGGTGTATTAGATAGATCTAGACTGATGATGTAGACTTCTACTGATACTGATTTGAAACTAGTCATTTTACGAAATTAGATATTTGTTGGAATGCAACTGGTATTGTTATATAGTGTTCGGAGAAAGATCTAGATTCTAATACAACTTGGCTTTATTATAGTCACGTACATCACCTCAGCATGATAATTTTAGACAATTCATTCAGCATATAGATTCTGTTCATTTCTGTTAGAGCTAACCTGAATTCATTAACAGTGAAAGTGAAATATCTTGCATATAGTATTATTGTATTGGCAGTTAGTTCAGATTTCATCAGAAAATGTAATTATACTTTATACAGGGGCAGTTCTGGAATAAATGAATATTACTGTATAGACTGGAAGTAATATTAGAGAATTGAATATTATACTGGTTTCTTTATTGCCTTCAGTCAGTAAAATTCACTTTGGAAATGGGGAGAAGGATGAGATATAGTTAATAGAGAGCAGTAATATACAGTATGATTTATTTGGGATGCAACAAGATAGCTGTATTACCTGCAAGAGAATATGATGAATGGTTTCAAGTTTGGTAAAGATAAGAATTCACATTCACTTACAGTTGTGTAAGGCACAATTGTCTAGAATTATCTCAGATTCAGCAGTACTTCTTATCAATCCGGAAAATACATCTACAATTCGCATAATATTTCTATTTGTAGGCATGACTGTACATATATACTTATGGTTACCAAATTCTTCTGTAAACTTGCTGATATTTGATAATAGATAGAGTTTTCAACAACTGTACTTTATCTCTTCAGTATATACAATTGGTTGCATATACAGCAATATGAGATCAAGGTGACTCCTCCTGAACTAGAGATCTTTCCACAGCTTATTGTTAACAAGATATCTAATGAAAGTCTGTAGTCAGTTAGTTAATTCACAAATCCTTCATCTTGTAAAATTCTATCATCTCAAAATTCATCTCAATTGTAATGCCATTGGTGAAAGTTGGTACTTGTGTACTCATTAGTAGTTTCGAATTCAGTAAGTTGGTTAACAATGTCCAAGAATTTAATATTAATCTGTATGGAAATAAGTACTACCCACAGATACCTATGCAGGTATAGACAGTATTTGGATATACGTCTGTTGAAACTAGAACTAGTGACTTCAGCAAGCGGCTTATAATCTTGTATTGCTCTTTGTTAATATATTAGTATGGCAAGGTAGATATAACATTGTTGATATATAGTTGTACCATCTAAGTATTCTTCAACTCCCTGTATTTCATATTATGTTTGAGAGAAATGTAAATTAATATCAAGTAATACATGGATATACTATTGAAATACATGTTTCCATGGAGAATAGAATAGCTAATGATACAAAAATATTGATGATCGAATAAATGATATTTGCACAAGCTATCTAGTCAATGGGTAAGAAACTGAATAATACACTTTACCCTTACTATGTAGACTGAAATAATCCATTCAGCAATACTCAACATTTATTGAAAGGTACAAGAAATTGACTATCTACTTTAAGTAGATTATAATTTGAATATATTCTGGTTGGGTAAGCTATAAGATGTGAGCAAGACTAATGTTTACTCTACATCCACCTTCCTCCATTACAAGCTTCTTACAAAAGATTATCTGTTTACTCCACAATGCTGTATAATAGTTCTGCTTCCAAATCACAAAACCCTAGCAGTAGATATTTGTACTTCATTGGAACAATTGGGGATGCTATTTTTCAGTAAAATGCCTATTGTAGAATATATTATAGGAGAATAGATTTTGGGAGAATGCTGTCTGAGAGAAGCATAATTAAAAGCAGGTCTGTTGGGAATGAATGTTTCTGCAGGAGCTCTTTTAGGTGGAACTGTTTGCAGAAAAGGTTATTAATATCATTATTGTTCAGATGTACTGTATATGTCAGCATTTACTGTCCCTCCCTGAGTCAGGTTAAGTATACTGGAGTCTTCTGAAATTTCTCTACATAAGGGTATTCCATCCACTGAATGGGGTACAGTATCTTGCCATCTCAATTATCAATTCTCCCAATTTGTAGACACTTCACAGTATACTTAGTATTTTAATTATTAATATTTTGAATTTGTAATGGCCAAAACCTATCATTCTTATACTATTGTAAGAATGTAATTTTCATTTTTGCATAGCAGTCTAACTCTGCAAACTATCTTGATTAGTTCAAATAACATCTGATATTCTATATGAGAATGTTTGTATGAATTGCTTGAGTGATAGGTACAAATCAATCAAATAAGATGGAAAAACTTTCAATTATTTAGTATACTTCACAGTCGTGATCTGAGGGTGGCCAAACGGAACGTAGTTATCGAACTATGATATTCTAATAATAATACAAAGCTTGCTGTCTAAAATGGTATTGATTAGTAAGCTACAAAATGTGTCGTATTCTAATATTGTTGTCAATGATCCTATTTTATATATTCTTCATCTCTCATCTCTGTAGTATGCAAATAATGATTTGTTGTTCGTGGGTTGAAATTGCTATTCTGCTGAATCATGAATGGATCAAAAATCAAATATTTTCTGATAAAATGATTCATGATTATATTTGTAATACTGTCTTCAACAATAGGAGCATTCAATAAGATAATTGCAGGGGGGAAGATCTGCCATCTAGCCGGCTCGCACAGAGGTGGTGGGGGTATTATGTCCTGCCATACCCTAGTAAGAGTGAATACACTACGAAGAAACAACAACCACAATAGTATAATTCGTCACTTAGGATACTATATCGTGATTCAACAAGTGGGAAAATCACAAATAAACTCTGCATGATGGTTGGGTTTATGGTGATCATCATTTGGAGAAATGTAGGTTGCATTTGATACTCTCTAAACGAATACATACAGTTAATTACCCTGCACCACAAATATGATCCATTGAATGTCATTTATTACCAAAAAGTAAATTATACTATACAAGGTAACACGATCTTTACCATTCAATTTAGTACATTGCTATTTTAAGAACTGAAGAAAAATATAACTGATTTAGCAATATATAGCAGATACACTGATATAATAACCAGACTAGGTGTGAAAATGATATCATTTGTACATAGTGTGAATAATATTCACAATATTGCACATTTTATGATAACTGATGAAACCAGGAACACACTATTCATCAATGAAGCAAAGCAGCTGAAGACACTCCAGATATTTACTAACATTTCATCTGCAAAATTGCAAAGTTGACAATAGACTGCATGATGCAAACACACACACACAGGGAGCTCATTGTAAGTCTCTCATACCCCCTCACATGATGTGCAGCCAATGGTCATCACTGATCAATTCCTGGAGAGGTATGAGCGGGCCTATGAACCAATATATTGCTTGCGACCTGAGATGGATCTTCCATTCATTGCTGTCAAGAATAATTGTTGCTCTACAGGATATAGCATCACTGCGAGTCTACTATATAGCCTGCTGGCACTTGACAGCCTTGTTGGGTGTCTGCTTGAAAGCCTACTTGAATGTCTGTTTGATAGCCCACTTGGGAGCCTGCTGGAGAGAGCTGCACTTGACAAAGCTGTGATTCAGGAGTAGAGCTTTCCACAGGAAGGTTTTCACCAAATTGAAACTCTTAGTTTCTGGAAGCTTTGGCTGATAGAAGGCTGTAAGTCAGTTAAAGCTTTGACATTGACGTTGACATAGCCAACCAACTGACATGACAAAGTTCTTTCAGTACCATCACAATCACCATGACTGTCACCATCACCATCACCATTACAAAGATGAATGTCAGCCCCGGACCGAGTGTGGATACATATGCCGAACACTGATACCACGCAGGATGGAGACTTCACTGCGAACACTGAGTCGCAGATCTGCTCTTCCTGAGTTTCGCTTGCCTATCTTTCCTGCAGAATCTAAGGCTGCAATTTTCAACACCTTGACCTTGAGGCATCATGAGATCTTGTTGTAATAGCTCCACTGAAGATAAGGTCCAAACTACAATATCCACTGATGTCATGATTTTGGCCAACACACTCTGCTTGCTACATGCTACACCCCATATGCTATATGCCGGCCATTACCCACCATACATCACCAGTCTCACGCCTCCCGGTGCCAGTAACTGAGCAAGTCTCTGGAACACCAATGCAGGAGCATACATGGGAGCAATAGTCGAGTGAGATTGGAAGCGTCTTCCCTCTTGAGAGTGTACTTGGGAGTGTAGAGCCAAGTAGGGTGGGAGTGTACCAGTGACTGTGATTGGAAGCATACTTGACAGCGACTCAGAGGTGCACATTGGAGCATACTAAGAGTGTTCTCGGGAGCTTCTTGAGTGTGTACAGGGGAGTCTATTGTCATGCAGGCTGGGAGTGTGTCATCAAGTGCAATTGGGAGTGTACTTGTGAGCATGCTTGGGAGTGCGCTTGAGAGCATCTTGAGAGCTTACTGGGGAGCATACAGTCAAGCAGGCGGGGAGTGTGCCATCGGGTGCGTTTGGGAGATTCCATGAGAGCATGCCTGGTAATGTACTTGAGAATATACTCAGAGGTGTACTGTGTTGCATACTCAGAGTGTACTTTGCAGCATCTTGATAGCTTACTTGCAAGTGTACAGCCCAGCCAGCTGGGAGTATACCATTGAGAGCAATTGGAAGTGTCCTTGAGAGTATGCCCCGGAGTGTTCTTGAGAATGTACTTGGAGGTGTACTGGGGAGTGTACTTGGGACCATCCGGACTACTTACTTGAGAGCGTAAGGCAATCAGGCTGGCAGTGTGCCATAGTGAGCAATTGGGACCTTACAGTCAACCAGGCTGGGAGTGTGCATTTGAGTGCAATCTGGAGCATACCTCAGAGCATACTTGGAAGCATGCAATGCAGTGTATCTGGCAGCTTGCTTGCAAGTTTATTTTATGCAGCATGATGTATAGTATGCAGTGTGATGTATAGTATTCAGTGCACAATTTCACATCAGTATTATAGTAATCTAGTTATCATGTAGATTCAGAGGACCTCATACTGCCACTCATCAAATATGCTATGAATTACAGTACTACTAGCAGCTTCTCTATGAGCTTCACATTGCATAAGGTTATTCTTCCCAGTATTTATAGCTTGTAAGGGAGTAAATATCAATTTCAACGCGATTGCACTTGATTTGTAATATCTAACAAAGATGTATTGAAGTATCAGCTTGCTACAAATCAGAATGGAGTTTGAGAGGCAGCACAAAATATTTGGACAAAAACAAAGTATATCAACTGGAAATGAAAAGCGACAAATGGGAGATGCAGATGGGAAAAGAACAGTATGAAATGTGAATGGAGGAGCACCAAATGAAATAGAGAAGTTCTAATCCAGGAGGAGGAAGGCCAATGGGTATTGAGAAGTGGCTGGTCCGGTAGAGGAGTACTGGAAGGAGGGGAGAATAAGGTGGCTTTCAAAGGAAACTTTTTCAATGGGGAAGGACAAAGCAATAATTACCCCAATATCCATCTTGAAATTATCTAACTGTAACAATCTTTCCAGTGGAATATTCACACAGTATACAAGATATAGCTGTATTCACCCATATTAAAGAATAGAGAGTGAAAATTTAAGCCAACTGAGATGTGGTTGGCTACCATTTCAAGCTATTGGTGGTGAAGAATAATATAATAAAAGTTAAATTCAGTACTTTGATTTGAAGGAACCATGGTATCATATCTTGCACTCAATTTGAGAGATAGATATTATCAAAGAAGAGCTCCATGATATAAATTGGAAGTTCAGTTGGATCACCTAAGTCCATCGATTAACTATGAAGAAAAGTTGGATGAACTTTATCTCCCAATTGTCTTCCAATAGTACTAATGGTCTGTTTTAGCATTATATATATGAGGGCATTGTAGTGGGAAATCCATTTCTCACCACCACTAGTCACATTGACAGGGGAAGCCTTATAGGGCATACTGACATACAGGGATAATGAAGCTGAGTTGGTAGCTTGGATATGTATATATATAGTATACCCAGGGAAAGAGAGTAGTGTTAGCAACGGGTCCAAATTCCCGGTTCGGTTCCGGGTCCGGTTACAACCCGGAACCAGACCGTTGCGACGGGTTTTACCACATAACAACCCAGACTGTTGTGATTGGGCCGGTTCTACCACCAAAAACCCGGCATTTCAACCTCACAACTTTTGCTCCAATTAAGTATCTGAGTTCTGATTGTATCGTGACATGATCAGTACATAGATTCTGTAATATTAGCCGCTCTTTCACCTCCTGGTTTCAGAATTGTGATGCGACCATTATTCATTGTGTCGCTATCGAAAACCCACAAATTTCGCCTCAGATTATGCGTTATTTTGCAGTAACTCAATGAATATTGGTTGCATCGCAATTCTGAATGTGGGAGGTGAAAGAGCTGCTAAAACTGCACAATCTACATAGTGAACATGTCATGATTTGATCAGAACCGAAAAACTTAATCGGAGCCAAAGAACTGCCAAAGTTGTAGGAACCGTCATGTGGAACCGCGGGCCGGTTCCAACCAGGGAAAGAAACTGCAGGTTGATGTCCGGTCCAGGTAACAACCCCACCAAGACAAAGCGGGTCGGGTTTTTAGCCGTGTCTGGAACCAAACCAAACCAAACCGCTGGCCAAAAACCCGACTGCTGGCGGGTTACCTGGACCCATTGCTAACATTAAAAGAGAGGGAACATTATTTCAATATACTACTTAACATAACCTTCAGTTTTCCCAACTTTTAATCACACACACTCAAGTTTAGCTTTTGTTGATCCATACAATTTTTGTAGTTATTTATGGTTGTGAATTCTCTCAAATCCTCTCACTGTGTTTCTGTACTCCTGAAGACTAAAGTATTCTTTCCTGAAGAATTCCTTTTGAATGCTGTGAAAGCTTCAGCACAGTTTAAATAATATACCCTTTGCCTTCTAGCTCTGCCATTTCACCACTAGGCAAGTCCAACTGCATATTGTTGTTTGGACAGCTGAGTATGTAACAATGGAAAAGCTACACAGAAGCTAATACAGATCAATACAGGAAGTAAGAACAGCTCAAAGATACCTTCTTTCAAAAAGAGTGAACACCGAAGGAAATAACGGTTATGTTAGTAGATAGTTCTAGCAACACCAGATTGGAGTGGCAGATACAGTTAAGCCAGGTATATTGACTTTACAAATTAAAAAGACATGGACCTTATACCAAGATGGAGGCTGGGTAACACAACCAACAATATATTGCAATAAATACCAAGCAAACAACACCAACCTCACAGACAGGATAAATACTAAGACAAAGGCACTGACCTTGTGAATGGATTAAATAATAAGAATATAGTGCAAAGCTAGCAGTACAACAAAAGACACAGACAAAATTTGCTTGGTACATATACTTATGTTACAAACTACATGAATACTAAGAGAAAGCCACAAACTTAATACCCCAATTCTACGAACTGACCATGCAGATGGGATGAACTCCAAAACCATGCTCCGACCTTTTACTAGTATTACCAAACAAAAGTACTCAAAGACACTATTTCAGAGCCAGGAAAGATACCGATTCAAAGAAGTACCAATCAATGCAATTGACTCTGCTGGAATTTGCCAAGATTCTGCAGTATACCATTCAGGATACTACTAGGCATGGGGGAGTTCATAAGAAATAGAATATGAGGAATAACTGACAAGGTAGAGAGCTAAGAGTGAACAGTCAATTGACTTAGATTACTAATCATCAACAATTTAACATAAAAACTACCATATGATCTCCAACCAGCTACTGTACAACCAATTACCATGTTCACTGACTATGCTCAATTCGCTGTCACCACAACTGGGTTTGGTACATGTGAGAAAATATGTATCAATACTGAATCTGTTCCAATATCTCATCCAACCACATGCACAATCAAATGAAATTCATGAAGCCTTTGACTCTCACCACAACAAAATAAAAGAGCTACATTTAAATGCTGGATACCATTGACACCACAGTTATTGGGAAAGAAGAAGTTACCAAGGTAATGAAAACATACAACAGCTATATAGTATTTTCTACAATGAACCTAGTGGCCAATAACATAATTGCAGCAATTCTGAACTACAGCTCTGAAATTATTGAGGCATCCAGGAAGATAATGAATATATAATTCAACAAATAGCTGGACACTATATCAAGAAATTTAGTGATGAGAATATAAGAGGTAAAGAATTAGGTGAAAGATGGGCAGAAGAGGAGTAGGATAGTAAAATAGCGGAAGAGACAAAGGTAGATTTAGATGGGAACGAGAGAGGAAAATGGTAGGCAGTTGTTTGTACTGATGTGGTAAACACCATTGTGAATCAGCGACAGAAGGTAATTCACAAGGAATCAAGGGGGGATGATATATCAACATATATTATGGTGGACCTTTGGAAGTGCTAGCAACTGTGAACAGCAAATTATCAGAAAAGTGGTCCCATTCTGCAAAATACCAGCCAAGGCAGACTCATACACATACACAGCCCCAAAGGCTAGCAGGACACCAACCCTGCCACATATGAGTATATCAGTTCATGGTATTGGTAACTAGTAAGTTCTCAGAAGTATCTAACTGCATTAAACAACCCTGGTCAGTCTGAAGAGTAAAACAGACAAATTGACCATTCAAGCAGTACTAAAGATTATAATGGGCACAATGCCCCGAGAGAAAAAAGATGCTGTGAGAACCTTGGGTACACCAAAATATTTAATATTACATGTATCTCTGCCAGACCTGGCGTAAAAGATTGAATCAGATAGACCAAATTCCATTCAGTACAAATAGTAATTGGGCTACTTCGATCGATGTAGCAGATATTGCGGCACTCAATGACCATGGAATCTTTATGCTCTGGTCTGTATTACTTGTAAAATTCTAATTCAACAATGTAATCTGTAGCTGCATCTGTGATAAACACTCTTCAATGTATATACGGAATACTGAAAATGGCAGTGGAATAATCTTGATCTCCTTTGTCAATCGGGTGGAGGAGTGACATCAAGTGGACTATCAATTAGAAGGCCCAGTACCATAACTAGAGAGGGTGTGGACAGTGTCAGAGGAAAGATTTGAGAGAGGAGGGTTGGAATGGCTGTGAAGGACAAGAAGAGGGGTCTGTTAATTGAAAGAGGGTATTTCCAGAAAAGGAAGGTAAATAGTTCATGGAGTGCACAGAGCAGAGATAATTTCAGAAGGGTAAGAATTATTAAGTCAGAAAAGAAGGGCAATCAAAATTAGTAATGAAGCCAACTAAGGAAGGTGTGCACTGGGATGATAAGTGGGTAGTGGGAGAAGTGATGTTAATCAGAGAGTTGGATACAGGGATTTAGCAGAGGAGTGGCAGATTGGTGAGGAGGTGTTGGTAAAGAAGCAGAGGGCAACCGGGAGTCAATCCACATCATGAACATAAGTGTTAAAATCTCATATTAGTCCACGATTAATTGATATGACAGTACATATTGTACTTGATTGGAGAGACGGAGGTATTGCTGAGGTTATACAAGTACTAAAATCTGAGAATGGAGAACTATGAGAGTGGTGGATAGGAAATATAATATGTCTGAAAGACAAGAAAATCATCCTGGGTATGAGTTTGAATAGAGAATATAGTCTGAAGAGACCATTGGAGTATTTGGGAAGCATAGATGACAAAGTTGAGCCACTGCATCCCATCTTGCTGCAGCCTACATTCAAGGTCTGCAAGCATTGTGTACTGTGCATACTCACTAATACTATCCATATGGACAAAGCAATAATCGAAGTGCGAATTTTGCTGCACCTATTTTATTCTGCTAGGAACTATACAGGAATGGCTACTTCTTAACTGTGAAGAATGGAAAGTATCACTTTATCATGTCTACTGTAGTTGTTCATCCACATATACTGCAAGCTGTAGGGATAATGCTGCATGTAAATAAGTATTCCAAAATCTGTACCAGACTGCAAAATTCTTCACTGAATGACTTTTACTCTGGAAATGACCACAATGTGCTGCATGAGTATAGCTGGTACTATATGGTATTTTACACATCTCATGGTATGTATCAGCCAACCCACCTTGTACAGGGGGCTACCAATTTGGGATTGGTAATGGTCTATATATCTCATAATGTACTTAACAGCCAACTGGGATGCATTAGGAACCTATTTGTTGACTATATTGGTGTGAATGGTCAAAATAGTTGATTTGGGAAAGAAGATATAGGAGGAGTAGCTGTAGTTGGATGATTCGTTATGGAACACCTCTAGAACATCAGTAATATACTTTCAGATGGTAAGAAAGCCGGAGAACTTGACATACAATACCATTAACTGGAGCAACAGAACTGACAATACAATATCATTGGTAGCAACTAGAGCATGTCAACCAGAATGCTCATAAGATGGTATTTATATTGTTGTACAACACCTACAGAAGTCAAGATATTCCAACAAATGTAACTTCAACCAAGCAACAAACCTGACTGCGGACGTACTATTTGCCTTCCAAAGATAACCTATCATATACCCCCATGATTATGCCTATGATTACCTGAGTGGAGAAATTGGAGGACTTGGAGCATTTTGAGGTAGAGGCAATACCAAGTTAGATACATATGGAGGAAGATCGATGTATTCACTTCAGTGCAGCAACCAGCAAACACTTTCATTGGTACAGGTTCAGGATATTATACAGTGGAAACTTTTTGTAAATACATAAAACACTGTACATCCAGTACTAAGAAACAACCCATCAACACAATAATGAAAAAGATGATATGAAACATGGTGAAATCCATTGCAAGAATCAAATCCAAATTAGAGGAAAGAAACGGCAAAACGTTACGTTACAGGTATCAAAGCCAAACTATTTTGTTGGCTTAGATGCTTGAAGGGGACAAAACTGACCTATTGGCTGAGTTGCAATTACTGTACACTGAATATTTCACACATTCTTCCAGAACTGTCTAGTAACATTGATATAGGAACAGCAACAACTAGTACAGGAATGGGCAGACAATTCGCCACTCAGAACAGAACCAAGTAGCAAGATTATCCCAAATTCTTAGTACTCATAGGGAAAGTAAAGGGGAGGAAGCGAAAAAGATTGCATGCTACATGAGGGATGTATACTGGGGAAACTGGTTACCACGCAGAGACTGGATGAAGAGGGAATCTGCCCAAGATACCCCTCTATATAAAGAAGCAGTTGCCCCCTTCCAGATTTCTCAGGAAAGACAGCCACCATACTGTACTGTTCAACTCCCATTGCATACAAATAACTGCACACATTATGCCAGCTCAATAACAATGGATGATCAACAACAAGTAAGCTGCCATTTACAATGATCAATAACATTGCAGCAGTACCAACTGACACTATGAATTCCAGATCATCCTTAGCAACTAACAGCAGTGCCAAGAAGGTCAACAGTACAGCAACTATGATCACCACCACCACCACCACCACCACTGCAGCCCCCTCCACAGCAGCCCCCACCACTGAAGCCACCACCAGTGCTCTGATTTAATATACCTCCCTGTCAGATTTCGTTACTATCGCTATGCATTTTACAGTTGTATCTCTTTATTTATACTATTTGCGCAACTCAACAAAGAATTCTTTCTAAGTAAACCTGCTAGATTATTATAAGATCCAATGCAGATTTGCTGCTCCAGAGCTCACCATCCAAGGCAAAGCCGACTTCACACTCAAGATTTGTGACCTCTAGTGAGATGTTAGCTATGCTACCAATGGTCAGGCTGCAGGGCTGTCAAACTTCACAGCAAGCTATGTAGACTGAAAGCAGCTGAAGTACAAATAGCAAAATATCTACTAATAGGCTCTCGATTGCTCTGACAAGACTAGATGACTGAGACTTCGGCACCCATCCACACAGAGAAGAAGGATATGAGTAACAAAGCAGCTAAAAAACCTCTTTCCATACTGTTCCATACCCAGAGAAACCATACCTGGTTACAATGCAGGGGAGAAGAGGCTGCAATCCACTGAGATTGGCAGTCAAACATCCAAAGAATATCAATTGTCAAAGACATTCTTTAACTGCGTATTTCATGACAATTTTTACAGGTTAAGCAGAAAGCAAACAGCAAATGAATGAAATACATCCCGAGACATACAGGATTTACAAACGTTATTTGAAATTTGTTGCTCTATACCATAGAGGGGAATTGAAAATGACCCCTGGGGCATGAATTGGTAAAAGTAGTGAGTTATGTGACTTAGTTATCACCCTGCCCTAAATGACTGTAACTATGCCTATTGACATTGTACAATCTCACCAATGGTACTCCCTTCCAATCATCGGCTACCTGCACCATCTCTCCTTTTCAGAGAGTGCCACATCAGCAACAAATGTAGTTTCCGTCAGGAACACACGGGTGTTCCTTGTCGCTCTGACAGCTCAGAGGGAACCTCGTACCCTCTGACAGAGAATCACACATGACCAGTCACACAGATGACAGGTCACGTTGCATACTGACCCTGCGGCGGCTCATATACTAGGTCTCTTATTCTAGTGACGGGTCCCATTGTAAATTACCCCGTGGACGCTCGCAGCCCCAGTGTCACACTTCCTTCACTTTGGGTCCGGAATGTTGCGATGTATACGCACCATCAGACGGACACGTGTGTTACACTCTTCGCTGCGGCTCCATTTTCACTGTAGCCATCAACCCGACACCTAGTGCTGTTTATGCCTTTCTGCAGCCGAGTGCCATGATTCATCTCTCTGCTATTGGTATTCATCGGATGCCGCACTCTCCCCATTTATATCTATACCTTTGACATGATGTCACTGATTACAGTACAGTCTTCGCCGCAGATACATTGCTTGCTGTGGCATTTGCTTCGCCGTGATCATTTTTTACAGGTCTGAAATATACTGTCCAATCTTCATGCACTCTAGTACTTTGCCCTCAGTCTCAAATACAATGCCCTCAGTCCTCCAAATGCAGCATTGATCCATCATCGGCTTGCGATGCTTCTTCCTCCTCATTCGCATCCGCATGGTCGCCATCGTTGCCCTCATACCCGTCAACATCACTGGTTCCCAGGTTAAGCCTCTCAAGTTCAGTTGTGGCCCGTCGTCGCCAGCTGGCGGTGGGGATGGCATCGCTCACATCAATTTTGTGACCATCATCTTCGTAATGTTCGCTGCCCCCTGGCATCCGGAAATGCAGTTCCTCATCCGTACAATTGATGTCTATCTGGATATTTGGGTCAGTGCTACCGATCTCAGGCTCCTCAAGCTCCACTTTGGAGGTGAAATAGTCAGGAACAATAGCATTGGCCTCACGGGCTGCTTCTGTGCTGATGACATCAGCAGGCGTTGGGTTCTCCGCCTGTTGGATCTGACACTTGACTGTAGCAAGAGTGTTTTCATACTCCCTCTGTTGGTAGCTCTCTGGTAGTGTGTTCCAGGTAATCATCGAGAATGTATACATGTCTGCAATGCCAGGCAAGGTTAACAACATGCGACCCCTTGCAGAGCAGCAGGATGTGTGCTTACCACCATTGTTCTAGTAATGGAAGTAGTTTGAGCGATCAGGTTGGTCCGCTTTCAGCTTTGCATTGCAAGATTTTGGAGGAACAGCGTTATTCTTTTGCCACTCCAGGAGAGCATGGCGCAACATGGTGCAGGTAAACATGATGAGTGGCGAGGGTATATGACCGTCCTTGTTATCGATCATGGAATTTACTATCCATCAGCATACTTACCGCAGGCATTCGCCTGAAGATGAATTATGATGTAGACAAACCCCGGGATTTCTTCCTCCATGAAGTAAAGTGGATGCCGGATATTCTTTAGCAGCTTGCGACAGTCTTTGTGTTGGATTTTGACCGCGTACACCACCTTCCACACACTCTGCAACGGGAAAACGATACATATTGTCTGCCCGATGGGAATCAATGAATGCTAAACACTCTGCATCAGATTTGAAGCGGTGGAGATCATACAGCTCTTCAACGTAGTACTTTGCTGAGTGAATAAAATTGGATTCAACTTTGTCGACTTGTGCTCAAACCTCGTACCGGATTGAGCGTGTAATATCCAAAGAGGGCCGTTCCTTCAGCATACCTCATTCAGGATCTGCTTTGTGCATCCCTCAAATGCTATGGACGAAATGTTGTTCTGCTGCATAGACGTGTTCCAGTACTTCTCTATTATCTGCCAGTGTGGGGCTTCAGCTAATGCTTTCGCAACGCATCGCGTTGCACAACTTACCATCTCCAAGTCGGTTGCACTCATAAACGGTCATGTGTTCTGTATGTAGAGCTCCATGAGTCTGTCCGTTGCAAATGCAAGATGCATCGTGTCTGAGTGATCATATCAATGGATGCTGCGACTGCCGGTGACCACTGATTGAGGGGTAGACACCGCCTGCGGTTGCAATTGCCACTGTGTCTGCCTCTGAATCCGTTCTGTAGCTCGTGTTCACTGTGGATTTGTAATGATCGCGTGGGTTTATGGATTAGGGGTGGGGGTAGGCAGGTTTTCCAGCCCACTCAGATGAGTAGGAGTGCTAGCAATGCTGCATGCGGGGCTGGATACAACACGATGCGTTGAGTCTGTCTATGAGGTTCCAGTGGGTGTTGGTGTGCTTGTCCCCTGCATAGCGTTTGAGGTATTTATTGACCGTGGCGGTGTAGTGGATGGGGTGAAAGTCACGCGTTAAGTTCCATCAGCAACGCGAGGATTGTTCAGCGAAGATGAGGGGGTGGAGTTCTCACCATGGATTGTAGAGGCTACGGAACTCCCTCCTGGAGGGGAATCCTTCTTGCCAGCCAGTGCATAAACACATCTGTTACCAGGGGGACGCGGAGAATTCCCCAAAGACCTACGCATGTGTTGGTTCCGAACATTTGTATGACTGGACTCATGTCGGGGTGAGGGCTTTCGGAAGGCACAGTCTCATATAGATGTTTGACGTTTACAATGGAGGAATAATATCCTCTCCATGCATATGCAATGGCAGGCGAGGTAGACTCCTATTTGAGCGACTAGGCAGGTATTCAAATACCAGGGAGGCAAAGTGTAGACCACGCTGAACTCTGGATCAATATGGCCCGTGACGATACTCGGTGACCAGATCCCTTGCAAACGATTCAATTATGGAGTTAACCACCATCAGATCTAACTCAGATTCAACTCAGCACTAATATGCGCTGTTGCAGCAACCTCTGAAGGTCTATTTGCACCGTCTGAAGGGTGTTTATAGCTTGTTGGCACAAGTATCATAGTATTGCACTGGTTCTTGGCACAATACTTCGAACCATCAATTGTATATATCATCAGCTTTCTGGTGGAAATCCCCCTCTGGCCGGGCTAAAAGCATCTCAAAGGGAACAATTACGTATTCTCTATCCTACAACAACAGTTGCGTGTCCTGTTTCCACAGCTAGGCGTGTTGGTAGCCGTGTTGGATGGTTCAACAGTTGGGACAACCTGAGAACTACTCACTTTGCTCTGAAATGCAAGGGGTCTGAGCGGTAAAAGTAGTGTATGATACAAAAGCAATGCCTGGCATTGTAAACTATCATCACTATGAGTCCTAGGTCCCGTCTCGAGGCCTCTCATTCATGAGGTACCCGGTTGTTGTGCAAGATGAAGGCTGGGCCATATTGTGTTTGTTAACCGACACAATGCAGAAGAAGAATCAATATTATCATATCTCACAAGTTGAACCATGAAATCGCAGGAAGTTGAGTATATATATCCCTTCGTTGGGCCTACACCGCCTTACTCTTCTTCTCCCGCAATATACACGCCTCCAGCATCCTGAGCTATCCCGACATCATCTGACTTGCACAAAACAACTCCTCATGTTCCAAAACACACCTGATGACCAAAACAACTCTGTCCGTTCCCTCTGGGCTTCTTTCCGCTACATGCAACTGTATCTTAATGCTAACGCCTCAGATCTAGATTCATTTTCACCTCACACCGATGGCACCAGAGTGCAAAGGCAACGGGAAGGTTAGGGCAACAATGCCGACATCGGCTATGAATCGACGGCTGTCATTGGATTGGGAACGTATCAAGGAATTCATCGCAGAACACATCTGTGGACTCATATGGATAGACAATGTTTGCGGCGTCCAGGATGAGAGGCCATGGGACCTCTTATATGATTTCATCTTTCTCGATCCAGTCACAACTCGCCACTTTTCACAATTCCAGCTGATGTGGCTGCACCGCAGGAACAGGTGTTCGCAACTCTAGGAGTGGTGGGCTCACTTCCGCTCATATATGGGTCAAACATTTCACACCACCTGTGACCAAATGAATAGTTGGAGGTGGGACAACCACTCTGACTTTGGGGATCAAGTGGATCACTGCAATTTGCAGACGACCAGCTTTGGGAAGGTTACATGCACAGCCAAGAGTTTCTCTTGGTACAATGGCGATGATCTCAGGGTAAAGATCGAGCCGCCAAGCTGCCAGCAATACAAGCTAGGCGACATCCTGGCCATTAGACTAGTGAGTTGGGATGATACAATCGATGAGAATGATGACAATGAGAACTGGGTTGATCCTGGAGCGCCAAGGGGTGGAATGAGCTGTCTTGGCAATGGTAATGACAATTACGATGGCAAGAGTGAGAAGGACACACAGGGTGGTGACAAAGGAACCGGGAAAAGGAATGGAACCATTGATGGGAAGGGGACATGGAAGGCGACTCAGGACATGAAGGTGACAGGGAAGGTAATGGAGAAAGGGAAGAGGAACGGGAAGGGGAAGGGGAAGCGGAAGGGGAAGGGGAAGGGGAAAGAGAAAGGTATTGTTAAACAAACCTCAAGGGGAGAAAGCTTGCAGAGCAGTGGGAAAGATAAAGGGAGCAGGGGACATGGGACACGGAGGGCTAACTAGAGCGGGTTCATTCAGAGCCGGGAGCATCGCCCACTGTGTCAATGTCATCAAATGATGATACTGACTCTACCGAGTAGTAGGATGGTGAATATGACTCAGATCATGATTTTGATGTGGATATGTGCATAGAGAATGATGTGGAGACACCGTACGCCGTTGATTTCGACGGCGATTTGGATATTGAAAGGGAAGGTGATGATGAAGAGGAGGAAGATGAAGAGGAGAAAGAGGAGGAGAAGGAGGAGGAGGAGGAGGAGGAGGAGGAGGAGGAGGATGAGGATGAGGATGATTGCAAAGAACCTCAGACGATTGGCCAGTGAGAGATGGAGAATTCATCAGCTGATGGTATTGACACCATGGTAAATGATCGGCCAATCGGGCTACCTGAGCAAGGCCAGGAGATGCATGAGGATTCCCGTCGGCCACAACCTCCGGTGCCTGCCCCACAGCCACAAACCCTAGTGCCTCCCCCATAACCACGAACTCCAGTGACTCATCCCTTCAGTGGGCTGGAATTGATGGGCATTGTGATACCCAATGCACCTCGCCCAGTGTTGCCAACTATGCGGGAAGATGAGGCAGCTGGAAACCCGTCCGATGTCAAGGTGGATAAGCAGCTGGTAGGCATATTGAAAGGTGGCGAAAGTCTGGCAGATGTCCTTCTCCCCACTGTCCCTCTGCGTGAAGTCCTTCTGCGCGGGGAGCGCTCGGATGGCGCCATAGGCGAGCAGCGAACGAGTGATCGCGTTGCAGAGGCGATGGTTGTTGTGTTTCGGATCAGGTCGGGTTCTTGCCTTGTGAGTTTCCTTTGTGGTAATCAGTTCATCTCAGGCACTGATTAAGGCACGCATCGAGGTGTTTTGTTTGCGTTGGGTTTCTTTGTCTTCCGGCTTGTTTGGATTAGGTGTTGTGGGCTTGTTGTTTTCTTTGGGTCTCTTTTATTCATCTCAGGCATTGATGATTACACGTATCGCGAGGTTTTTGGATCGCTCAGGGTTTATTTTAGATTTTATTCATTGTCTTATGGGATATAGCGCATGCAGCGTTTTTGCAACTCCTGGCATGTAAGGCACCTCCTTGTGATGGTGTTGAGGCTCAGTAAATCTCTCAAGTTAGCTGAAAGTATTGTGAGCTGACACCCACACCAGACTGCTCAGGCCCAGCGCCAACTTTCGTCCATTACAACAGTGAATATTCCACTCCTCGCGTGTCATCAACAATTCAGGAGAAGACCCCTTTCTGTTGCCTCAAATTTTCATGGAGAAAGAAGTTCACCTCAGACAGCTGGCAACTTAAACATATCTAATTACACCATCCTGAACACCTTCAGGTTGCACGCCAGAAGAACCTGACTATTCACAGTGTGCCCTGATTCATTGAACCCGCTTAGCGTCTTCAATTCAACGCTGACAAAGATTCAGTCGAAGAATTGGACGAATTGCCCTACCTCGAACACCTTGAAAACATCGCAGACTTGAAGTCGCAACCACTGCCACCTCCTCTGCCTCAGACCGAAACGTACTCCAGCGCCGCGCAATGCTGAGTGATTACATTGCTTAGCCATCGGAACGCGACACTCAGGGTTGCCTTGAGAGGAACCTACAAAACAATCCATAGTACCCATTTGTGATGTGTGAAGAGTACAAATATATCCAGTGTGCAACCAAGAAGAAGGGCATGAAGATGTACTATGACCACATGCTGAAGGAAGAAACCACCGCTTTGTGTTTCCCAAGATTGAAAAATGGGGATGGCATCCAGAAGCTCGTGACTAGAATGCCAGATGATCAGGTTCTTGGGGAGCCGAAACTACCCACTCTCGAGGATATGAGATGGAATGACAATCACCAACGCCCTATGAAATACTGGAGTTGAGACAGCATCCAAAGCATGAGATGGTTGATGTGGTAGTGAGCCTATGCTGAGCGTCACATTTATGCCTCTCAGCGTTGCTCGAACAGCGATATGCCACCGAAACGCCTCAATACAGAAATGCACACTTCCCACCTGTGGTGGGAGACACAGGTAAGGAGGGATACCCTAGAAAGATGATGTGCTAATCGACATTAAGCCGACGCTCAGAGTGGGGGATATGATGATTCTCTTGGTCTTCAAGTCTGATGGAACACATCTCTTGAATTTTGCTGGCGACAACAAAGTGTGGCCTGTATATATGACAATTGGCAATCTATCTTCTACGATCCGCCAAATGCCATCAACGCACAGCATCCTATTGATCGCTTTCCAGCCGATTGCGATCAAGAACTGCAATATTCTTTGGATGAGGCTGAACGCGCCGGGGCAAACATACTGAGCGGTACTGAACGAGGTACTCTGGCGGATAGTTCAGCCTCCCACCCTTGAAGAAGATCCCTCTGCCGAGAGTGGGTAATACAACATTCTCAGTGCGGATGGCAACTTCAGGCATTTCAAACCAGTTTTACAGGCATGGCTTGCAGATTGCCCTGAGTATAGCGACCTACATCATCTTGAGCGGCAGGTCTGTTCTTGGTGCGAGTGTCCAAAGAATGAACTTGGAGATTATGTCCCTCCTGACAAGCAACACCCAAGGCAGGATGACAACCTATATAGAACACTCGGCGACGCCAAGACGAAGGCAGCCGATGCTGAACTCTCGTTGTGCTGTGTTCATGAAGGATTCAACTTGTTTCGACATATTCCCTGTATTATGATCAACCTCCCGAAGCCCGACCTCCTCCACACAATGCATATCGACATGCTTGACCACCTGGACAAGTAGATTTTCCACTTCATGAACATGCATGAACGGCTGGAAAAGTAAAATGCAATCTGGTCATCCTTGGCTGCTTACCACGACCTTACACTGAAAAATGAGTCATATGAGGAAGTTTCTCAATGGAATGGGAAGGAGATGAAGGAAATGAGCCGGTACCTGCTTGGAGTCGTAACCCAGACACTACTATGCAGAAGCCCAGCTCAGCGTCCCGTATTCAATCGTGCAATTGAGTGCACACAGGCATTGTTAGAATTTTATATGTATACACGATATCAATCTCACAATGATGCAACAGTGAGCTGCATGGAAGAAGCCTTGCATCGTTTCAACACCTTCAAAGATGTTTTCTTACTCCGGCAAGCCAGCAAAAAGGCAAAGGGCAGAGCCAATGCCCTGGGAATGGAACTTGTAAAGAAGCGAAAGGTGGACAAAGAAACAAATGCTGATACTTGGATTCCATCTGAGAAGTGGCGCTAATCGAACGCCTGGCGGGATAGTATCAGCCATTGGATTGAGGTTTCCAAGGAGTTAGATGCCAACTTCAATTTTTGGAAGATCCACTTGATGTCTCATTGGGTGGAACAGATTCATCGATATGGAGCCTTGCCACAGTATTCTGCCGAGAGACATGAAGAAGCACATAAAACGAACCTCAAGGACGGTTGGAACACCTCCAATCAAGATCTCAACTACCTGCCACAAGTATTCACCTTTCAGTGTTGCATTCTCTGCTTCAAAAGCAGAGAGTTCAATCTCAAAGCCCTCGCTCAGTGTTGGGAGCACAGCCCTGCCTCCTGCAAAGTCCTTCCTTCCGGTGCTGATCAGGTTGCCCCCCTGAGCTCCCAGTCATCTGTGAAGCACAAACTCATGGGACCCAAAAACCGCCATGATAGAAAGCATCCTGATGCAATGATCTAAGACTTCTGAGCATTATTTGACAATATGCAGGATGTAACACATCGCGTCACAATGAACAACAGCATGTGGGAGTTTATCAAACACAATAGTCATAACAAGACATATATATCAGATGAACAACTGCACACAATGGATCTCTGTATTTACCATGGAATTGACGTTCATGTTGATGGTTTAGATGGTGAACGCATATCTCAGATTGGTCAATGCACAGCAGGCCAGAGCTAGCGCAGACGGGACCGATGGAACGTCTGGGTGTGGTAAAGTAACGCCCAGGGAGATGTTATGGTGCGCTGACTGGTCGTCTCCGGTGGCAACTGCCATGACTTTTCAAAATCATGCTCCCGAGTGAGGATCGAGCTTTCGCCGAGTAGTATTTAGCCCTGCCGCTCACCACAATACCTGAAAACTCGGGCAACTTGGATCCCGTCTCGAAACTTGTACGTGTGAGAAAAGTACCGTGAGCAATTGCTTCACCTGTTTTCAACGTGGGTAACATCGTCGGCTGCAGGCATGTAATTCCAGAGATAGCTACTAGGTGCAAGACAGGAGACAGATGGAATGAGCGATGGATTATCAATAGCCACTTACATCTGGCGACTTGGAATGATGTGGATAATTAGTAAAATGGGAATTGCATTTTGCGCCCAGGTAGATGGAATACGAGGAGAGGTTATCACAGCATCACCCATCATATTGCAATCCCAATGAAAGCGTGTACGGAATGAACCCATTCCGATGTATGGTCACAGTTGGCCACAACTCCAGAGTGATCATCTGAATTAGGAGACCGACAGAGCCAGAAGAAATGGTGAAACTGCGATTGGCAGGCGACAAGCAATGTGAGGCATTGTATTGATGCCACGCATGGAATATGCCACCATCGGGATGTCTCTGACAGCTCTGACGGAGTGCATCCACTCTGATGGAGCTATCCTGCCGAGACGGAATTTTCTTGCTTGCTGATTGAGAAGGTTCACTGCCAACCATACCTATGAAGGTCATGGAAGAGAAAACAAATGTGAGTAATGTTGGAGAACTGATGATGACTCTGGTTGAGAATAAGTCTGAAGATGAAGCAGGTGCAACCACCCCCAATAACACTACCTTCAAAAAGATCACTATTGCTGAAAAAGGCATCACACTCACAGCTGTCCAGGAAATTCATACTACTGGCAAAAAGACTATCACAACATCACACAGTCAAGCAGAGAGCAAACACACTACCAAAAAGATTACTGATAACATGACACTTTGTCTCAACCTGTCTGACTAGCCTGGCAGTCACAATAGTGAAAGTACCAGGTTCGACAACAATACCAAGGCTAACGAAAAATCTGTGAGCTGCTGATGAGATTGGTTCAACCTTGAGTTGGGCAGCAGGAAAATACTACAGGATAACTGAATGATGTTGGTATACCATATGACAATTGTTGTGAACTGACCTGTAGCCATCTTTCAACAAGCAGTGTACAAAGATGCTGAGTTATTCACCAATACCTAGATACAAATCACAGTGGCCATACACTCAGTATATAAGGTGATTGTTTAATTCAATTTCCAGCTTGTTGATACGAACTCATTCACAAGAGGGCAATGGAAAAGAAATGTGGATTCTGCAGATGGCTAAAAAATGAGTGTATATGAGGAGTACAGGTCATTATGAGATTACTTTTTTTTCCTTCTTTGGAGTTTATGTTTCTGTAATTTTGTTTTGGTTATGCAATTCCTATCTATATATTGCTTTGGATGTAATATTGTATGGCAACAAGAGGTCTGCTTCACACAAAGGGCAAAGGACTGGGTGTGGGAAAATGTGCTGCTCAGCACCACAACTCACATTCGCAGGGGAAACCAGAGGGAGCAAATGGAAATCTGGGAACAATGGTGGTGGACCAGGCAATTGAGAGTAAACATATATGGGGGACCCCAGGGAAGAGGTGGAGGTTCATTTCAACATACTACAGAATTTGCACTGTATATTGTATTGCCCTTAGTGTCATATACTGAAGTTGAGTGCGTCGGGAAGAAGATATTTCATCATGTGTAATATACCATAGGCTGAATAACCTCTGGTAGTCTCCTGAAACGGCCAGAAGAGCGGATAATGGAATCCCGTCCTGCGTCATTTTCTTGAATGTGGATAACAAATGTGTAATATATAGTAACCTTATGTTAGTATTTCTACCTTAACACGTTATGTTGGGGTGCAAGCAAAGTACTCTCGGGGTGATAGTGAGAGTGTTTGTGCATCACATGGTGTAATCAAGTATGCTAGATCTGCACTAAGGGTTATTTGGCAGAGGCTACTTGTGCAATTGCACAAACTTTTCAGAACTCATGGTCGGTTTTCAAAGTAGTTGCCATGATCTAGTCCAAGGCTCCGCATGCTGTCGCCCTGGTCTTGTCAGAGCCCATTGTCAGCTGTCAGAATCCACACATATTGCTGCCCTGATCTTGTCAGAGGCTTCTCGCTCTATCGCCCTAGTCTTGTTGGAGTCCACCATTAGCTGTCATAGTCTGCACGTATAGTTGACTTGATCTAGTCAGAAGCCTCTCATGCTATCGTCCAGGTGTTGTTGAGCCCACTGTCAACTGTTACAGTCTGCACATATAGTCACCGTGATGTTCTCAGGGGCATCTCATGATATCAGCCTGATCTGGTCAGAGCCCACCATCAACTGTCTGAATTGGCATGTATAGTCACTGTGATCTTGTCAGAGGCTTCTTATGTAATGGCTTTGACCAATGCAGGACTCACGGTCGATTATCAGAGTATATACATATATATCACCTATTGCCATTGTAATCATAATTTTTGAACCATTTCAGTGAGGAATGAAATTTAGTTAATTTTAAATCCATTGTATTCTAATAATGATCTGTCAAATTGAATACATAGTATATATATGAGCAGCTATACATCCTCATCATTGATTGGAGTCTCCAGATCCCACTGTGTGGCAGTAGGTGCCTTCCAATCGTGACCATTGATCGTGTTGATTCTGTCTCTATGTCCTTGCAGGATCTTTTTTGCCTTACTGCTAGGAAACTTTCCCATTGTTTCAATAAATCACTCTATATACCAACTCAATGTCAGATACATGTGTCCAAAATGGTCTTCTGCATACCCTTGTATGTATCTGCTTCAAAACTCATGCAGAGGAAACTCCCACCAGACCAGTTGTCCAAGGAATTGTTCACTGCAGTTGCAGTAAGTAACAAACACTCTGGTTTCACCTCATTGGGAAGGTGGGACGGATATGGCTGTCATGTGTAATGAGGCTTTGAGTTCTCAAAGAAGGTTTTTGCAATCATACTCGAGTGCGCACAGTGCAGAAATATCTGATGAGGTATTTATGTTAATTGTCAGGACATTGATAGAATCATTGGAGTTCAGTCGTGCTTCACTCTCGCAGCCTGAATGATGATACATGTACGAGGAAGAAGCGATGAGTGCTGTTACCTCCTTTTGGCAGTCATCATTCAAAAGGGTCCAAAAGATAGTAGGATATTGAATAGGCACAACTTCATGATCGTGTTAAGGGTAGAGCACTCTGGCAGCTGATTGGTGATCTGCAAGCTTCGTTGTCAGTGCTACTGAGCAGGTCGTGATATATTCCAATATGTACCATGTGGATAGCTGTTTTGAGATGTTAAACTCCGTGTTTACCGCACTCAGAATTTCATGTACTTTCTTGTTACATTCCTTGGACAGTCTATTGACATCAACTAGGTAGTGGTCCTTGCAAAGAATTCTGCAAACGAAGAGATCTTGGGCATTGTCGCACCAATTTTTGGCACCCCAATGTGGCCAACCATAGACTTTTGCCAGGAGCCAGTATTGATGGGGGACATATTCAGCCTTTACATCTAGGTGTTGCTGAAGTTTGACTGGTTGCGCAATGTCAAAGCCAATAAGGGAATGTTACTTTTAACCGCTGAGCACAGTGCTCCTGGATCCCTGGAGGAGTGTCAAGGGGCGATTGCAATGACTATGTATTGTCAGCTAGAGGGTTTAATGTTGCATGTGGGTGTGGTTTTTAGGCCCCCCCCC
>Ga0307512_10000491_pt1 | contig 58120 bp, 56 predicted proteins | sample 14_EM_MG_FD_200267 | JGI IMG/M metagenome (GOLD analysis project Ga0307512, IMG submission 200267) | Populus trichocarpa ectomycorrhiza microbial communities from riparian zone in the Pacific Northwest, United States - 14_EM | ecosystem: Host-associated > Plants > Roots > Unclassified | place... | reverse complement strand
AATGCTATCGGAGACAGTCTGAGTGATCTTGCAAGTTCCAAAGATGAGGAGGATGGGGAAGACGAGGATGATGATGAAGAAGATACAGGGCATGGCAAACTGAGCGAGGAGGACGAACCTGGCTGGGTGATTGGCACAATCCCCCAAACGGTACAGCACCGCATGGTGAGCATTCGGCAGAAGCAGATGAGGCTTGACCAACAGACGCAACCGGGATGGGGGGACGCGGCCGACGTTTTCTGTGCGAGAGATATGAAGTACAGGACGCCTGAATTGAAGGTTCCGGCTGTTTTGAACCCCCAAACAGACTCGACTGCAGCCACACCATCACCGACAACATTTGGAGAGCGTATGCAGGCTTTTCATATCGTCCCGGGACAATCACAAATGCCGCAAGTGACGTCTCGACAGGGAAGTAGTCAAATGAGGCTGTGTTCCGAGCAACCTCAGGCAGACAATCACATAGTAGCGCTGATGCCCGCCGCGGTGCCCGATTTGTTGCAGATAGAGATTGCGAAGCCAGTTCATCCCGTAAGCTTTTACCCCTCCATATAGCGTCCCTAGCTAATTACAATATAGATATCGGATTCGGACAAAGACATGGTGACGGCTCCTGTGTCACCGGAAGTGTAGATAGCCTCATCGGTATTTTTGACGATGTATCTCGTGTAAAAGAAATTTGTAAACCTGTTTTGTTATGTGTCAGATTTTTCTGGATTTCAGTGATCAAATTGTGAGACAGGATAATTAGTCAGTGTGTGTGCAAGGGTCGTATGGGCCATCCGAATGTTCTAAACTCCAAATCAGGTTTATTCACGAACGATGAACTTTACATGATGTTGCCTGTTATGGATATATGATAAAGCAAAACCTAAATTTGAGACGAAATTTACTAACAGAGTTTAAGTCAGTGATGTCATATGACTCATAGAAGGAGCGGTCAAAGCACATGCGAAACTCGGACAAATGACAGCCGACAGACTGCATTGATCCATGCAGCCAACTATATATCTCTTCGCTCAGACCTCCTGCACATGGTCGAGAAATTGAAAACTGCTTATGGTGCAGTCACTACCCAAAACTCTTGGTGATTCGGTCCGTGCGCACCCCATCAAAAATACGGGGTTGTGACTTTGCAAGCTGGCTACACCTCCCACGATGCCTCTAACTGCCCGTCGCGAGATGACTCTGGCAGAGATGGGGGCAATCATCATTCTCTTTTACTTGAGATACTCTTTTGCAGCAATTAGCCTGATTACAGGGTGACCTTGGTCAACAGTCCGCAATTTTCTAGCTCATGCAACTGACTGCCAATCCCTTGAACACAACCCACACAGCGGCAGACCATGTATTTTGACTCGGCGACAACGAAGATCGATCATGTGAGCAGTCAAGAAAGAAAGGCAAATGACACGAGCCGAATTGAGCGATATGTATGCACCAAATGTATCACTGTCCACTATTGATCGGTACCTGCACCAGAACAACTATAGAAAGTGGCTAGCAAAGAAACGATCAAAGCTTGAGGACAAACACGTATTCCAAAGGCTACAATGGGCACTTGCACCCAAGGATTGGACACATAAAGAGTGGGAAGGAGTTATTTGGAGTGATGAATGCTCAGTGGAGAAGACTGATTCAGGGCGACAAATTTGGGTATTTCGACAACCACCTGAAAAGTGGTTCAAAGACTGCATTGCAGCAAAACGAAAGGGTAGAGGGATTGCCTTGATGGTTTGGGGTTGTTTTTGGGGCAGGAACCGTGGAACCTTCTGCCCTCTCATTGTCAAATCAGTCAACAACGGTGTCTATGTCAAGCTTCTTGAGTACCTTCTTCTTCCAGTCCTTAAGCATGTCCATGACACCCTAGGGGATTCCATCTTCCAGCAAGACAATGCTCCAGTACACAAAGCAGCTGTGGTTATGGATTTTTTTAAGAAATACAACATCCAGGTAGAAGACTGGCCACCCTATTCACCAGACCTCAACCCCATTGAACATGTATGGGTAGAGCTCAAGCGCAGGCTTCATAGGAAATACCCAGACATTGAAAACACAAAAGGAGGCCCGGATAAAGTGAAAGCAAGGTTGGCAGAAGACCTGCCTGAGATCTGGGAGGAGATACCGGAGGCATACTTTGAGAAACTGTGGAAAAGCATGCCCGACAGAGTGGCTGCTGTAATTGATGCTAAGGGATGGTATACAAGGTACTGAGCATGTAATTCTGTTCGATTTTTTTTCTCCTTACACAGACATCATTATAAGTATCTAGACACTTTGTATTTTTGGTTTGAAGACTGTATCATCTTTGGTTGTGGTGTAACATTGATTTTTGTTGCGGGAGAGTGTGTTCACGAGGGGGCGCACGGACCGAATCACCAAGACTTTTGCGTAGTGACTGGACGTCCTGGAAATCGAGGTGAATAAGCTAGATAAGGAACGGTGAGGAAGTCAGGCTATAAATATTTAAAACTAGTGAGTGGAGTGTTATGCGGTAAATTGCCGGCCGAAAACGTTGAAACGCGATGGACCTACGTCGTTAATCATGTAAATAACGTGTATAGTTGTGCCTCAGATACTGAGATTTCTCGAAGATCTTGGATTCAAATGATATTACATAGACATTGTATACTGGCTGCCAATAGAGGCTGTATGCATGTTTTGTACAATTGTTGTGCACCCAATGACTGTCAGTAGGTCTCTAACGTAAGCTCAAAGGTGAGCGTCAACGGAGCGTCAACGATTTATAGTCATATCTATCCAGCAATCACCCACCTGCATAGTCGCATCCATCCAAAGAAGAAGTATTGGCCAGCTTAGTAGGGAAAATGGCAAGCCACACGCACATTGCCCTGTCATAGACATAAGTGTCAACAGAGTGTCAACGATTTCTGGTCTTACATCCTGGATAATTGCTGGGCGGTGCAACGGCATTGAGCCATAATCATAATTTTGGCGGTCTTTATAAGTAAAAACGCAACAGACGATATTGCTACTACCTCCTAAAAATGAACGTCAACGGAGCATCAACGACTTTTGACATTGCATCATTGAAAATTCAGATGGTTTCGCTGCATCCTTGACTCATAATCGAACTATCGCCCGCCTTGCTAGGCAAAACATGGTTGCGACAACATCGGGACTATGTCGTAAATATGAGTGTCAACGGAGCGTCAACAGCTTTTGGCCTTGCATCATCGAAGATGCAAGGGCTGCTTGGCGACATTGAACTATCATCGAACTATCGGCCGCCTGTCTACGCGAAAATGGTTGCGACAACTTCGCTACTAATTCCTAAAAATGAGCGTCAATGGAGCGTCAACGACTTCTGGCCATGCATCTTGGAAGAGGCAAGGGTTGTGCGGCGACATTGACTCATAATTGAACTATCGGCCGCATTTCTGGGCAAAAATGCTTCCGGTAAGATCATAACCTTGTCGCAAAATGAGCGTCAACAGAGAGTCAACGATTTTTGATTTCACATGTTGGATAATCTAACGGAAATGGAACGCAGAAAACCTGCAATGAACTCTTCGGCAGCCTGTAATGGCAAAAATGTTGGTGATGATATTTCGTCCGCCTCCTACAATTGAGCGCCCACACAGCGTCAACAGTTTTGGTGGATGCTCAGATTGCTACACAGCGATGTACTGCATCGGGCAGTTCCTAAATTGAGTTTAATGCGGTCAGTCTTCGCAATCTATCCTTGTATACAACTTCACAAATATGCATGCAATGTCTTACAGATCTAATTTTTTTGCTTGTAGTTGTATAGTCAATATTTGAGAAATCGCAGTCTGCATTACTGTATCGTCAGTTACGCCAGTCTTTCGAGTCGGATCAACCAGCGTTCCAATTCTTACTGCCATGTCGCATTCCAAATCTTTGAACACCTCTTTACTCGAGCTTATGTTCTCTTCCAAAAGTGAATGTGTCTTTATTCGTGATTTGAGCAATCTTACATTGCAAATCATTGTTGATGCGTGGTGGGATTCAATGAATGAAGGCTCGAAGCGGCCTATTGCTTGGAATGATTCTAGACATGCACCGTCATGGCGATTCTATTTACACTGCGGAATTGAAGCGACAGGCAGCCCTGGCATCATATGTATCGTTTGTCATCAAGTTCTTCGCCATCCATCAGAACATGGGACCAGCTCAATGGGGAAACACTTGCTTGCAAAAGCTCACATCGCAAAGTTAAATGAATTAACAGCGACAGAAGTTACCTAATTGACTAGTACAACAGTTGAGGAAACAGCTTTGGCCATCATGAAGAGGCAAGGAAGTCGAGGAATCACAATAGTAAGTATGCAGAGGAAAATCAGATTTGACATCCAGTTTAATCCATATTAATTAAAATGGCAGACAAAACAATCGAAATTGGCAGATAAAAACTTTGACACTTCCGAATTTCACCAAGGCACGTGGAATCGATACCTCATGTTAGGATTTGTTTCAGCTCATATTCCATGGAACGCAGTATCAACTCTCGAGCTACGGCAGTCATATAAAGCATTACGCGATGACCTTGTGCTGCCGTCCGCTACAACCCTGAGCAACATTTGCCGTAGGGAATATGCACTGAAAGTGGATGCAATTAGGGAGCAATTGCCGTCACGAAACAAAGTTAGTTTCGCTTGGGACGGATAGACATCAACGAACAAATTGGCCATTTCTTCGGTCATTGCTTACTATATAGATCGAAATTGGGCATTGCATGAACTTCAAATCGCTTTCGATAAGCTTGATCGCCTATTCTTTTCCTGTTTCGAAAGCTAATTAAGGATGATAGGTCAAGGGCCAACATACGGGAGCAAGGCTAGCTGTACATTTGAAGGATGTGCTGGATCGTTTTGAGATCACTGACGGCCGTTTGCTCGGTATTACCACGGATAATGATTCCTCAAATTACTCGATGACATGCGAGCTATAATTGACACTTGAGGGCTCTGGAATCGAGTGGCCTGCATTGAGGAACCACATACCGTGCATGGCACACGTCATGCAGCTGGCTTAAAGTGCATGCATGAGCAGTCTCGGTGTAAAAGGCCGCACCAAGTCTTGGGAAGCCCATGAGCGCGATCAGCAATTTGGAGAGAATGAAAGTATAGACATCGGGAAGACTCAAAGACTTCGAAAAGAGGGCAATGCTTAAATCAACAAGGTGTCGGCCATGAGACCTTGTTTGGCAAAGATAGTTGAGAAAGTACGTATTTCATGATATTATGAAAGTCCTGAAACTGACCTTCATAAAGCAGAAAATGCTTGCTGTATTGATTATGCTGACACCTGGTTGTCGAAACGAGTTCTTTGACTGTCAAAACGCCAAAGTCCGCATCGCAGTACTTCTGATTATGGATGTGAAGACACGTTGGATCTCTGCACTGGAGTTATTCAAGCGGGCCTACCGATTACGGGAATTCACACGTGAATGGCTTCGAAATCCAAAATACACCGAATACTGGCCACTGTTCACAACTCAAGATGAATGGACGATTGTGAAGTATGTCATGGAAGTATTGAGGCCATTCAGATATTGGACCCTTTGGATGTCGAAGAGGCATACAGTCACATTGCATCATGTTGTCACAGTGTACAATGACATGTTTGATCACATGGATGGCGTGATGCGACCTTTGTCTAAGAAGAAAACTCCATGGAAAGAAGACTTGTTCTTCGTGGTGAAGTTAGCTCGACAGAAGCTGTCCAAATACTACGCGGAAGTGACTCCAACGACAAGCATGCTTCTAGTTTCAGCACATATCCTCGATCCTTTCCGGAAGTTGCGATCGTTCAGAAAGTGGGACGAGGGAATGGATATCAATCCTGAGGACGAGACATCCTATACTACTGAATACCAAGACGCCGTTCTGAAGTAAGTGGAGGATGAATACTGCGCGAAACGTAGACGTGTGCCCGTCGATACATACCAAAGCTTACCGAGCAGCGATCACATCTCCTCTGCAACGGCTCCACGATCCTGTCAATCATCCTTTGATGCATATGATTTGTCCAGCGATGATGAAGAATACTTAACGCATAACAATGTGGCTGAGACGACACCAGGACGAAGCGATCGCGCTTCGCGGTGATTCACCGCCGCCAGGCTGTATTTGAATTCGCCGCCTGAAGCACCACAGAATTGGGCGCAAATTAATCCAAATCTCAATGATTACCACTCCGACCTAATGGAGTTTAGCAGTACATTATGGATACCGGACATAACCGACTGGTGGCCTCAACAGGAGGACACATACTCAAAGTACGCCGATCTCTCCAATGTGTCGCGCAACATATTCTCTGTCACATCACATGGTGTCGGAGTGGAGGCCAGTTTTTCCCTTGGCCGAGATGTTATCGGCTGGAGGCAGTCAAAAACCACAGGCAAGATACTTCGCATAAAAGTCATTGTAAGGCAGTTGGTTCGAGCCAACAATGAGATTTTGGCAGGCACTGATCCAGAATTGGATAATGTGAACACAGGAAGCAACTCGGAAATGAAGAAAGAGGCGGAGGAAAGGAACCTGCACAGAATGGCCAAGGTTCACAACTTTTTGGAGATGTGGCAGGGCAGCCAAAACCTACGTGCTACACAGAAGGAATTTTGCGCTCATAACAAGCAGATGACTGCCGTGGGATACAATTTGGACACCAAAGAGATCGTCAAAGCATCATGGTCACTCTTTCAACATGATGGTGCGGCTGCATTCAAATTGTCAGAAAGATCTCCTTTGCCACCACCTTTGTCTGCAAAGGACCTCCCTGGAGGATGAACTCAAATTTTAAATGTCCGCCGAATCCGGAGAATCAACCGTCATCCAGTCGAAAGTGACGAGGATAGCGCACCTGAAAGCATTTCGGTCACTGAAGATTGGCTCAACTGGAATGGGCAGTTAGATAATCCAAATGACAGTGAAGATGATTGCGTGGCGGACGTTGAATCAGATATGGACCAAAACAATATGATCAAGGATCCGGAATCCCAAGAGCAGCGGGATGTGAGCGCCGCGCCAAATGTTCCCGGATTGATTCGGCCTACACAGAAGTCAGAGAGACAGGCTGAATAGGTGTTTGTGACGGTCAATGCAATCGAAACAAGAAGGAACATGGGAGTGAAGACAATGTAGGACAGAATGCATCATTGTTTCACCAGCTTCTTTATGTATCTTGACTGAGTGTTTTAGTTAGAGATATATTATGGGTGAATGGTGAGCAGAAGCTTGTAAATATCGGTTGATAAACAGATGTATAGCAGGTGCAATGAAGCTTTTGGCAAGAAACATGAATTTTAGTCATGTGTGAGCGAACAGTGCAAGAATGTTACTGCGCTCTGCTTTGCCACAGGGCCAAGTCTTAATCTGGCAGAAAGACTTCCCATAAGTTCAAATCATGATGCAAACTACTGTTGATGGCAGCAGATGTTGAATGGACGATACAGTAAAATCAGCGTCAACGGAGCGTCAACGATTTGTGGTCACGTAAGTACTGTTATTTAATGGTGCTTTGGTTGCCGTCAGGCATCACTGATGTATTGGCAGCTTTTATTGGCAACAGAGACAGCAACACGGTCATCGCCCCATTCTGAGATTGAGCGTCAACGGAGCGTCAACGATTTGTGGTTATGTAAGTACGGTAATTAAACAGTGCTTTGGTCGCTGTTAGGCATAATCGATGTATAGGCACCTTTTATTGGCAAAAGAGACAGCAACACGGTCATCGCCCCATTCTGAGAATGAGCGTCAACGGAGCGTCAACGATTTTCAGCTTCGCATCTTGGTTAATTTATGTTCCAATTGGTTGCATACATCCATTTATCCAATATTGGCAGCCTTTACTGGCAAAAACAACAGCACAATGCTCCCTGCCGCATCCTGAAAATGAGCGTCAACGGAGCCTCAACAGCTTTAGTTGTTGCATATTTAGTAATCAAGTCCTCGCACTAATCTTCGCATTCATAACGGAATTATTGACCGCCATCATTGGCAAAAATACAATATACCAAACGTACAATACCGATTCCAAATCAATCAATATTGCAAGCTGCAAAGCATACAAAAACACATCATTGGTTGTTGAAAACGCCATTTTGATAAGATACAATTCACAAACTCCAAAAACAAGAGCCCTATTTGAATCTATAGATGGACCCACTGGGCAACCCGCTGACAACCCGCCAATTTCGGAGGGGATGGGAGTTTACCTTTGAACCGTACCCGACTTGATGGTTTGGGTTTATTGACAACCCGGACCACCAATTTGGCAAAGGTTCGGTTTGGACCCGGACCCAGACCCGAAGTGACGGTCCGGATCCATTGCTAACACCACCATGGTTATACATTAATATAACATCTACCACTGCCGGAGTCCTCACTGGTTGAGATGTCTTCCTTGCAAGGAATTGCAATCATAACAATACAGAAACAGTAAATTTATCTTGTTCTTTGCAGAATCTCTGGTCAATGGCTTGTTTGCAAGTGGTCCCATTTTACTACAAATATCAGCCTGTAAGTTCATTTTCATTTACTGCATCTGAATACTTCCCAATCACTGCTTGAAAACTTATTTAGTTTTTCATAATATGGAATATTCACTTGTGTTCTTTTATTCTGTATGTGATTTTGTAATCAACATTTTCTTTTACTCAATGAAATACTAATAGACTATTGTTGTTGTTCTCAAATATATTCACAATCATTTAGATGTTTGATTCCACAAACCGAATATTGCCATATTGCGGAACAACGATTTCACATTGATTCTGGATTGATTAAATGTTAGCGATTGATTTAAAAGAAGAAATATTATTATCTTAATTATATACTTCTCTGTAGCTTTACTATGATTTTTAAGACATCTGAGGTTTATTCCCATGACTATTGTGCCCAGAATTAATCAGTAACCATCATGGCGATATTACCAAAATTCTACTAAATTGATTGTATCACCAGATAACATCCATCTATTATTGGAGAAGATTGCCCATCGTACTCTGACTATACTACTTGCGGATCTACGCTCCTGATGTTGCTTCATTGAAATTACTCGAAAGATGTTATTGATGTTGAATTGAATTGTTATAATCTATGAATAATTTCCTGTATTCATTTAGTTTCAATTTTACAGTGTACTTTCAGGTTATCATTCTATAGTAAATATCTGAAACCACTGTAGGCATTATATCTCAGAGGAATATAAGACAACCATCCACACAGAGTAACCAGATTTTCAATTCTTGGTGCAAAGACAGAAATGTTGGTGTGTTCACTGATATCAGAAAGCAGTAACAACTATTTAGCTAAAAAATAATAGAATGTGAGTATTGGATAATAGCAGAGAAAAGAGGGAGATAATGAGGAATATATATGCCAAGCCCTAGCATGTTTTTAGTATTTTGAATAGATTTGAATACTTTAGACTTGAGATATCTGGAGACAGATTCTCCAATCAATTAATGCTGGTATACATTAATATTTAGAAACAACTGTTGCATAAATGGATCTCATATCAGCTGACTGGGCTGGCTCTGATACAGACCGATGGGACAGGCTCTGAAACAGGCTGATGGAGATTGAATTGATGAGGGCTGACAGAGTTCAGCCCTCTTGATATTTAGATGAATACATATGAGATTGTACCATATATATAGTCCTCTAAGACAGTAGAATCCAGCAATAAGCAATTAGTCTTGCAAAAGGTCATGAGACTGGTATTCATGTCCATATGAAATTAGATACTCATGATCTCAACAAGGGCCTCAAGAACCTTTAACTTCTCACCAAAGCAACAGCCATGTGAATAGTCCCAAAACTGAACACCATTACACTCAGTCTCACAATGACTTTCTCTGAACTTGCCTTCAACCACATTGGGAAGGATGACATCTGTATGTGCAATTATACCAACAATAGTAAATGGAAAGACAATATATTACTTACCCTATCAGCCATCTGAACATTTACAATTGCCACTGGAGATGACACTGTACTGCAACAACTGTATTTCAATTATAATGATAACTATGATATTGGGGAGGCTAAGGATGCTGATGTGGCATCTGTATCATGACTTTACAGATCCCCCACAGTATGACATATTGTCAATGGAATGAGAATCTTTCCCTAAGTGTGGTATACACAAGAGCTGAGCCTGGATACAGTGAGATAGTATATTGGTATACAGCACATCTTTTGCCCAGCCAGTGCTCACTGAACAAAGGAGGATAAATGACTTAAAGCATACTTTACAGAGCTTAGGAACTACTGGAACCAACTAGACAAAGCGCATGATGCAATTACTGATTTCAATTTCTGCCTGCAAATATCCCTATCATAGTCTTTACAAAGTGGGGTGATATTAATGGTCCTGAAACATAGATGACCCTTGCACACCCATGATGAAGCCATAGATGATGTCCTACATTGAGACAGCACAACCAGTTCTACCCAGTAACTAGGTAATAGATTCACCGGGGCTACCCTACGTTCGCAATGTTCCAACTGCTTTGGGTGAGGCTGTGGGAGTGGTGAACGCAGTGGATGAAGTGGATACAGTGGATGCAGTGAATGTGGTGGAAGAGGTGGAACCGGTGGAAGAACTGGAACCGGTGGAAGTACTGGAACCAGAGATAGCCTCAAGTGTAATTGCACCTATTGCGCAATGGGCAGCCATACTACACATGTATGCCGGAAGTGGAAAAGCATTCAGACGGGAGGAATCAGCGGAGCCAATGACAACTATATTTGGTCCTGGTGTGGGCTCCCGGGCCAGATCAAAGTCAATTGCTGTTACGGGGATATTTAGGCCCAATAATCAATACAACATTTATCAGACTAAATAAAGCCGCCTATCTAAACTCCCTTTTCTCCTCGTCTTTCCCAAGACTCAACATCTTATCTAGTTCCACTAGTAAGAGCTCACGACTCTTCCTCGTCCGTCCACGGTCGCTCTTCGGAGAATTCTTCGAAGGGCAACCACCCTGAAGTGATGTTCCGGTGAACGTTGTATTGGATGCCGAGTATAATGGCGTCCAATGAAACCGTTCAGTAGATGTGGGTTAAACGCCGATCTGTGAAGTACTGTAGTTGATCTCCGATAGTTTCGACGACCGCTTGATGTGCGTATTGAGATTTCGTCACTCTGGTAGAGCACATAGAGAGAATATTCTTGAAGGTGATTTAAAGAAGTAATCTTGAAGTTTATAGATAGAATTCTTAATAATATTTTAAGGTGTTCTTCGCTTGTAATGTCTGACTGTGGATTGCTGCTAGAGCTTGGTTCTTTTCATTGTCAGGGACGATGCGAGTTCTTATATAGTCGGGCCCTCAGGTCAAGCTTGCCTTCGGGTTTCCGCCATGACACATAGTTTGCTTGGTAGCTTATCGCCGAGATCAAATTAATGACTCGTAAATAATGCCACGAATTCCCTTTAGGTTATTGTGTTCATGTATCAGTGGTTTCAAGGCACTATGCCACCACGCTGGGCCATCCTCATATCAAGATATCGCGCGCACTTAATATGACAACTCGTAACTTCAACTTAGACATCTTGCTTCCCATTTGTTCAGTAGTTGGAACATCTGACGACTTGTAGTCTTATCAGTGCTTATCACAATATAATTTAATAGCTCGTCACAATTAATTGCCTCACCTTGGATAAGGATGTTTGGCATTGCGTCAGAGATTTAATCGGCAACCAACCGATACTCTGCCAACGTGGATTTATGACACGCATATGTCGTATTGATTGAACTGGTATGACGTCGCGATGCATACTAACTCAAACCAATGAGCAGGGTCGCTTCAGGCCTCTTATCTTCAGCCAATGTCATTAATCCTTCAGACACCGCATGCTTAGGTCTCGACCTTCCGTAGACCGGGGATAGCCGCAAGTTGCTCTCACCGCTTAGAGCATGAGCTTGCGGATTCCCTCTGATTCGCATATTGCGTTAACGTCTGCTGCACACGTAATTATGTGTAAGCGCAACTTAACTGTGTGTCGTCCCGCTAGATAAGATATAGTAGGTGTGGCCAATAATTATGCGCACTGCTGAAGGTTTTTCACTTCCCAGTAATGGCGACATAATTGCGTCATCATAAATGAATCCGCTAATCAAGGTCTGCTTGACTAATTGATCGACATGCTGTCTGAGTATAATCCCGCTAAGGATTACTCAGCTGACAAACATGATGTTGTCTCACAAGCAGGTGTTTTGCATATGAACTCATATCTCTATACGAATAATCACATGTACTTGCATACAATGCATTCATGTATCATTACCGCTGCTAGAAGAGAACCCCTAACACTATCTCCCTCTCTAGGACCGGTGACTCAACGGTAGCTCCGTCAAAAGAAGTGAACAAAACAAAAGATACCACTCAGATAACGAAATTGATAAATCATAACAAAAATGAAAAATAACAAAGTAAATTTTTTATTTTAATTTTTCTTTTTGCACTTTTGCATCTTTCTTATTTTTCTTGGTTCTGCAATCGCTTTTTTATCCTTGCTCTTTGTTTGCACAAACTTTGTATCTTTTTCCATATTTGCATGTTTCTCGTAATACTCTGCCAAAAGTTTTTCTGCATTTTCCATGACATTTTCGTATGTCTCCCAGGTATTGTCTTCGTGAGAATAACCTTCCCACTTCACCAAGTACACGTGCTTGGTTATATCATCATTCGAAGGGCCGCTAGCAATAATCGATTCCATTTTCCATCCTGCATCGTCGGCTTCTATCTCAACTACCTCCTCTTCTGGATCCTTCCCTCGAAACTTCTCCAACAAACTTATGTTGAACGTCGGATGGATCTTCCACGAGGTTGGTAACTGAAGTCAATAATATCTGCCGTTATGCCCTACCGTTATGACTTTAAACGGTCCGTACATTTTGACTTCCGGTTTGTTGCAAAGTCCTTTGGATCGGATATTCTTCCCGTCAAGCATTACCAAATCTCCTTTTTTAATTCCTTCGATAGACCTCCTCTTCTTATCGTAATACTTGGACATCGTTTCTCTGACCTCCTCTAGCTGCTTCCGTAACTTGTTGTATATCGAAGTCATATAATGACCATATAATTCCGACGCTGGATTCCTAAACTGAATTTCTGTAGGCCTGTTAGATCTTGGTTCATATCCGTAATTTGCATAAACAGGAGTTACCTTTGTTGCTGAATGCTTAGAATTATTATAGGCGTACTCTGCCATTGGTAACATCTCCTCCCAGTCGTTCTGCTCGAAGTTGCAATAGGCGCGTAGGTATGCCTCGATTACTTGGTTCATCCATTCTGTCTGTCCATCTGTCTGTGGGTGAAAGGCGGTACTCATGGATCTTTTAATACCGAGATAGTCCTACAGGTCGGTAAAACATTGTCCATTAAAAGTACCGTCTCTATCATATACGACATTCTCTGGTAATCCGTGATACTTCCAAAGGTTATTCAGGTATGCCCACGCTACTGTTGGAGAGTCTTCCTTATCGATTGGAATAAAATGTGCCATCTGGGTGAACCTATCAACCACTACTAATATTTTTGTAGCTCCTGACGACAATGGTAAATCGGTAATGAAGTCCGTTGATATATGGGTCCATGGTTTCGAAGGTCGCTCCAGAGGGTGTAGTAATCCATGCTTGGCATGTCTCGGTGACTTAGTTCTTTGGCAAATATCGCAGTTACTGCAATATTTCCTAACATCGTCCTCCATCTTTGGCCAATAGATATTTCTCGATATTAGTTCCATCGTCCTATCTCTTCCACAGTCTCCTGCCATCTTCGAATCATGTTCTGACTTCATTATCCTTTTCCTTGTTGGCTTCGGTGCATAAATGCTTCCTTTCTAACAAAGTAGATCCTGATCCATCGAACATTCCTTGGAAATATTTTCACCCTTAACCGTAGCTTTGCATAATGCCGTATATTCCTCGTCCTGTAAAGCGTCTTGCTTAAGTGACTCTTTCTGTGCCTGATCCATTTTTGCAATCTCAATCGCTCCGATCTCAACAGTCTCATACTCGTCGTCGTCAATCTCCATTGCTCCGATTTCTAACCATTGATCCGGACCCAACATCAGTTTATCAACCATTGCTGTTGTACCTCCCACTCCAGAGGTGTACGCCGGACACCTAGAAAGTATAGCGGCTTTAAGATTTTGAGAGCCTTTCCTGTAGACTATCATAAAAACGTATTCCTGAAGAATTTCTGCCCATCTCGCTTGTCGTCTATTAAGTTTTACCTTCTTAGTAAAATGCGACAGATTCTGATGATCTGAGAATATTATCGTTGTAAATTCAGAGCCCTGTAGGAAATGTCTCCACCGTTGAAGTGCGAAAACGATCGCCAGCATTTCTTTATCGAAAACGTCATAATTGATGTCCGCAGGAGACAACTCGCTGGACAAAAAGTCGCAATGATGAATTTTTCCGTCTTCGAACTTCTGGGAAAGAACTGCTCCCAAGGCGAAATCTGATGAGTCTGTTTCAATCAATGCTGGTCTGTCGACATCGAAATGACGTAATATCGGAGTCTTTCCACTAATAAACAGAATTACTATCTTCAGAAATGCTGCCTCTTGTGCTTCTCCAAAGTGAAGGTCCTTTCTGTTTCCTCTTAATAAATCCGTAATAGGCACTATTATCTGAGTGTAACCTTGAATGAATTTCCGATAGAAGTTCCAAAGGCCAAGGATTTGTTGTGTTTCTTTCTGATTCTTAGGTCTTGGCCACTCAACTATTGCTCTGGCCTTCTCAGGATCTATCCTAATGGTTTTTCGTCGACTATAAATCCAAGAAAGGAAACTGATAATTGATCGAAAACGCAGTTATCAATCTCAACGCACATCTCATTTTGAAGTAAAAGGTCGAAAACTTTTCTGACCTGTTTTTGATGTTTCAGTAAAGAACCTTTTGTTCCAATCGATATGTCGTCGATATATGCCACCACAACCATTCCTTCATCCTGATCAATATCTACCTTAGTATTTATAACTAATTCAATTCCGAGTAATGGTCTCAGAATTCTATTGATCTCTCGCTGGAATGTTGACGGTGCATTTGTTAATCCAAATGTCATAACCATATACTCATATATTCTGAATTTCGTACGGAATGCAGTATATTTCTCATGTCCTAAGGCCATTCTTAGTAAATAGAACCCAGCCTTATGATCAATCCGAGTAATATGCGTCGCTCCATTAATTCTGCCTTGCAACTCGAACATAATTGGGAATGGGGTTTTATCTTTTTTCGTATGTTGATTGAGGTGTCTATAATCAACGCACAATTTCAACCCCTTTCCATTTGGTTTAGAAACAAACTATATCGGGCTTCCAACAGAGCTCAAGGATGGCCTAATTTTTCCTTCCTTACTCATCTTCTCGATATATTGAATTAATAGTTTTTCATCTTCCTGCAATAATTGATAAATGGGTCCCATTCTCAAATCCTCCTCAGGTACTTTTAATTCGATTCGATGATCCCAACCCTTATTGCTCCGTAGCTTCTCAGCCTCCTTGGGGTCGAATAACAATAGCCATTTATGATAATGTTTCGGTAATTTTTCCAGTAGCGTAGGGCTATCAGAAACTATTGCTCCAATGTTGATGGCATCTGGCTTCAACGCTACTCGCATATCGTAGGTAATATCATACTCGGGATGAAGCAAGCCATGCCCGAAACAGGTTGGACCACAATTTGGAAAATATAAATGGCTCGTCGTAATCCCCTGAGCCTGATGTTTCTGCAAATACCAGGCAGGAATTAAAGCATCATAATCAGCTGTACTTTTCACAACTTCGAACGCATGATCTTTTTCATCAAAAGTTCGATGATTTCCGAAAGATATGCCCAAAGGTACTGTAAATAATCCTTCGGTTGGTATTGTCCTTCCTCCTACATCAGAAGCTTTTCCTTGAACTGTTCTTTTAACCACAGGAATTTTAAAAACTTTTGCTGCTTCGGGAGATAAAACAAAAGATGTGCTCCCTAAATTGAGCAAGCATTGTATTGGAAAATATTTTCCGTTAACATCGATAAAAAATTTATAGATTGGTCTTTTTCCTATTTTCGTAGGTGAGATTTTATAGACTTTTCCTGTCTTTGTAGCACTATTGTAGAAGACGTAGTCGGTAGATGAATTATGTTTTTTGATTTTATCTGGAGACAATTCTGTGGTTGCTTTTCGTTTAGACATCGTTAACCTTTCGACAATAACGTGACCACAACGGGTGAAAAGGTTTTTTGGAAATTGGTGTTTTTATCGTTTCTTATAGTAAGTATTCGTATTTCCTTACTGGCCAGCAGTTTCGATCTTCCGATTATCCTCAGAGGAAAAAATGTCATACCGGTAAAAGAATGTATTATAACTTTTCTAACTGGATTCCCACCAATTATCTCCCATCTCAGAACTACTTTCCGAATCCAAACTCTCTGTCGACTGTTCTGATGCGGAATCCCTTAGCTCCTCGCTATCAGAACCTTCCGTATATAAATCTTGCTGATATTCTTCCAGATCACAAGCTCCAATCTTCATTGTTTGATATTCTTTCGCCTTAGGGAAAGGAACTGTTCCTGTATCCGTCTTCACCGGTCTGTAACTGTCCATCGTTTTATGAGATCCTCTCCTGTCTGTAGGCCAAGTGCATCTCATACATTCCTTCGTATTTCTTCTTCGAGTTAACTCCTCCTGTGGTATACCCTCCATTTGGGTAGCGAAGATTTTAACAGCGCACTTTTCTTCGCGATTGACGAACTTCTTTTTGAAGGACCCCTTGTCTTTGGAAGACTTAGTGACCCTGAAAGAATCCTTAGACTTTTCCCAACCTCCTTCTTTCGTCTTTGGCGTTTGGGTCCTCAAATTTTTCTTTACTTCATCCCATTTCTCGGCGGTTCTTCCGGCTTTCGTAATGGTATCGATCATTTCTCGATCCGTTCTACCTGTCAAGTCCACAGTATGCATTTGTTCAAGTATCTTCACTGGCAACTGATCGAAGATTAACTTCTTAAGCCCCGCTCCTGTTAACTGGGCCTTATTGTTATACATTTGGATCTTCATGAACATATCCCTAATATCGCCTTCATAAGAAACCTTCTCTAGATCTGCAAACGCTTCATCTCGAGCTTCCTTATGTTCGAATCGTAGCGATATATCATTTTGATATGATGTCCACGACCTTGGGAATTTTCCTGCGAGCGCTTGTCTTTCCCACTGGACATGCCAAGCAGCCGCGTATTGTTTCAATAGACCACTTACCCAATTTATTGTTCTTCCGGTTTGGTCAAACTTCTCGGGCTGATCTTGGATAAACGTTTTCACTATTATCCACCAAGTTTCACAATCATCTCCTGGTTTTCCTTCGAAGGGATATGGATCCTTAAGCATTATCGGCTTAATATCTGGTTTTCTCCTTCGCCTTCTAGGTCCTGGTGGTTCAGGATCTGGTGGTCCTGGTGGTGATGGTCCTGGTGGTCCTGGTGGTGGTGGTCCTGACGGTCCTGATGGCAAATTTGGATCATCATCTCCACTGCCATCTCCATCATCATGTCCATTTCCTCCTCTCAAAAAACCATAACGTTCCTCTGCTTCTTCTCTGGTATCTTGAGTATAATAGGATTCTGATCCCTCGATATCTTCGATTCTAGACCTCCTATCTGGATGGGTAAAACTAGGCCTAGCCTGTACCGACGTAGGTCTATGAGAAGTACTTTCTGAGATTTTATATGTCTCCATATGAGTCGTTAGACCTGTACTAACTTCCTGTATTTTTGCCAGTGTTTCATCCATGGCCTTTGTATGTGTTGAAAGCTCATTTCTTGTTGGCAATGACTCTAGGAAAAGTTGTATCCCTTCAACAGCATTTTCCAAACCGTCCTGTCTTTGCGCCGTATTTTTGCTTTCCTCTTGTAACTTCATTATTGCCTTTTAACGATTCAAAAGGGTGGATCCATTTAATGTTTGCTTGTAAACCATGTCGGCAATCTGCTTATGGATCCCTTGAAAAATTGAACCAGCCTCTTGTACTATCACGGTGTCTTGTGACTGTAAAATCGAAATCCCTGATCGCATTTCTTCTATGATCGCTTGTTGGAGTCCCATCTGGCTTCCAACTCCTGACACTTCTCCTTCGATTTTGGCTTTCTCCGTCCGACTTCTTCCTTCTAAGATTTCTAGGTCTTGGCGTACTGATAGAAATTCGTCCTCGATGATTTCTTTTTCTTTGTTGCATGCCTGTATTACATGCATCATCTGTCGGGATATCGGTTCCAGCTTTCCTTGCACTGGGTCCGCCTCTGGCATTACTACTTCTGCGATTCCCAACTTGGCCTCTTCAGGTTCCTCGGCTTCTTTTAGGAGCTTGAGCTGCTCTCTCGCTGCTTCCAGCCTCTTCTGTTATGACTGAGACCATGCCGGCGTCTGATGACTCGCTGGTGACTTGTCGGAGCTCCTCTTCTCGACTCTTGTTGCCTTCTGGGTCATATTGCTCTAGTATGTAAGCCTGCGCCTCGGGGTAGCCATCTCTAACAACTAACAACGGATGTGAAATTAGTATGGTAAAAACCTCCGTTTCGTATGTTGAGGGACTATGTTGTTTATGGCAGACCAAGCACTCGCAACCGCTAGTTGGGCGATGCATACTGCAAATTCTGGTGATCCTATAAGAATTTTGGCCTTGGAAAACTCCTGTATTGACTGATATATAACAGCAAGCCACTTTGTCGCAGAATCGACAAAGTTCTCCTTCTGTAGTTCGAATTTGATTTCGAATAATACACCTAATGCAATAGCAAAAAGGTCTAATGCAATGATTTGTGCAGTATCTGACTCCTTCCAGTATAAAGCAATATCGTTGTTGACAATCCGGACAATCATTCATTTAAGCGGAGTCATAAAATATTATACTGTGACGGGGATATTTAGGCTGAATAATCAATACAACATTTATTAGACTACATACAGCCGCCTATCTAAACTCCCTTTTCTCCTCGTCTTTGCCAAGACTCAGCCTCTTATCTAGTTCCACTAGTAAGAGCTCACGACTCGTCCTCGTCCATCCACAGTCCCTCTTCAGAAAATTCTTCGGAGGGCAACAACCCTGTGGTGATGTACCGGTGTACATCGTATTCGATACTGAGTATGACGGCGTACAATGACACTGTTCGGTAGATGTGGGTTAAACTCTGATCTTTGAAATACTGTAGTTGTTCTCCGATAGTTTCGACGACCGCTTAATGTGCGTATTGCGATTGTGTCTGTCCGGTAGAGCACATAGAGAGAATATTCTCGAAGGTGATTTAAAGAAGTAATCTTGAAGTTTATAGATAGAATTCTTAATAATATTTTAAGGTGTTCTTCGCTTGTAATGTCTGACTGTGGATTGCTGCTAGAGCTTGGTTCTTTTCATTGTCGGGGACAATGCGAGTTCTGATATGGTCGGGCCCTCAGGTCAAGCTTGCCTTCGGGTTTCCGCCATGACACATAGTTTGCTTGATAGCTTATCGCCGAGATCAAATTGATGACTCGCTGATAATGCCACAAATTCCCTTTAGGTTATCGTGTTCATGTATGAGTGGTTTCAAGGCACTATGCCCCCACGCTGGGCCATCCTCATATCAAGATATCGTGCGCACTTAATATGACAACTCGTAACTTCAACTCAGACATCTTGCTTCCCATTTGTTCAGTAGTTGGAACACCTGACGACTTGTAGTCTTATCAGTGCTTATCGCAATATAATTTGATAGCTCGTCGCTATTAATTGCCTCACCTTAGATAAGGATGTTTCGCATTGCGCCAGAGATTTAATCGGCAACCAACCGATACTCTGCCAACGTGGATTTATGACACGCATACGTCGTATTGATTGAACTGGTATGACGTCGCGAAGCATACTAACTCAAACCAATGAGCAGGGTCGCTTCAGGCCTCTTATCTTCAGCCAATGTCATTAATCCCTCAGACACCGCATGCTCAGATCTCGACCTTCCATAGACCGGGGATAGCCGCAAGTTGTTCTCACCGCTTAGCGCATGAGCTTGCAGATTCCCTCTTATTCGCATATTGCGTTAACGTCTGCTGCACACGTAATTATGTGTAAGCGCAACTTAACTGTGTGTCGTTCCGCTAGATAAGATATAGTAGGTGTGGCCAATAATTATGCGCACTGCTGAAGGTTTTTCACTTCCCAGTAATGGCGACATAATTGCGTCATCATAAATGAATCCGCTAATCAAGGTGTGCTTGACTAATTGATCGACATGCGGTCTGAGTATAATCCCGCTGAGGATTACTCCACTGACAAACATGATGTTGTCTCACAAGCAGGTGTTTTGCATATGACCTCATATCTCTATACGAATAATCACATGTACTTGCATACAATCCATTCATGTATCATTACCGCTGCTAGAAGAGAACCCCTAACATTCAGTTCACATAGCTTCTTCTCTGGAATGCACATTGGAAGTTGGGAAGTACTCTAGTTACTTACGGTCACACTCGATCAGGACCTTCTGATTGCCACCTATGGACTTGTGACGCCATTGTTTCATTGTATTAGGAATTGCCCAATGCTGCTGATTATAAGTGTTCTAGTTCTGATTAGCAGGGGAGTATGTATGATTGTAGAAATTGACTGACCAGAGGATCCCATATCCGTCATACTGATTGAGGATGCCAGTCAGTGCAAGGCCACTTGCATCTGTCTGCGGAATGATGGGTTGTCACTGGAGAAATGCTGGGGAATTGGTGAGTTGATGAAGATATTTGTGAGATATTGAGATCCAAGTTAGGCATCCCGAGTCCATTCTCACCTCCATGAGCCTTTCGTCTAGAGCCAGTGTAATATGCATGTTGTCACCTTTGCATATATCTGAATGAATCACAGTTAGAAGTTGGTGAGATTGAGGAGGACTTGCACATCCTGAACTGTCTCTGGAGACAGCCAGTGTTGGGTTGTGGATATGCAGTCTTACTCAATGATGACTCCATCCAAGTCAATGACAAATCCAAGAAAGCTGACTTACCAAACTCTGAATTGGCACTTTGGGGCCTTCCAAATGAGCCCAAATTGATGTAGTAGCTGTAGTACTTTTCTGACATGGTCTTCATGCTCCTACTCATCTGTCCAGTAGATGAGTATATGAGCATGGTAACAAACAGCTGAAACCTCAATGTCAGGCTGTGGATAATCGTCAATCTCAGCCTCACAAGGAACAGATGTATGTATCAACCAGAAGGGTATGACTCGGTATTCCAACTGACCATAGTGTGTTTGGAATGTAGTCTTCAACTCATTGGCTTCATTGATCCAGATAACATGGTAGGCAGTATAGAGATCCAGTTGAATGAAGATCTGCGCTATGTGCCCTCCATCAAGTAACCCTGAGACAAGAGGAAGATGGGACAAAGTTTTTAATGTGCCCATGGACAGAGCTCAATAGTTGACACACAACTGTAGACTTCAATATTATTCCTTGGCAAAAGGGTTCGGCACTGTGGCCTAGCATAGCATACACTGAGTATAGGTGTTTCCCATGTTGGTTCAAATAAAGGCCTTGAGTATCCAGAAGTACAACTCTGGGAGGTGGTTGATTGACTCACGTGCTAAATTGTATTTGGGTTCCAGATCAACCACATTGTGAATTGCCATGTGTGGTGGGAGTGTCCTGGTCTTTTCTCTGAAGGCCCCCGCAACATCCTGACATTTTTCTGGGATACAACCCCAATCATCTGTTGTTGCCATCTCCTCTTCAACTATATCTGTTCCGATTGTCTTTAGCCTTGCCTGCATTGAAATGTGCTGTGGCAGCGTGGAGATGGGCACGGGTTCCATGATGACTGGATCAGCCGGGACATTACAATAAGACCATGCCCCATTGGCCGGTTTCTCCCTGCATGACTCGGTGAGCCAGTAGCAGTCATTCATACCCATTCACTGTGATACTGTTCAACTGCAACTTCTGCCACTGCTTCGAGCACCTGATAATACCTTTTGACCATCCCGAGGATCAAGGGCCAGATTCCAAGGTTCTTCAATGATCGAGCACTTCTACTCAGATAATATCAGCCACAGCATATTTGTGAATGTAATTGCGTCCATGAACCATTTCGCAACCTCGAAAGTAGCCTTTTGGCTTGTCGGAACATGCTGATTTGCACTGGTCTCACGTTGTGGATCATTCTTGTCTCCACTAGCCTATGGTAGTGGGGGCGCCCACGCAGGTGGTCCACGGTCAGACTTACATACTTCAGTGAGGAGGGCTGAATGTTGCAGGTGGAACAGTGGTGGTGGTGGTGCAGTTGCCCTGGCTGGATTTCGGGAATTTGGATTCGGAGGGCATGCAATGACAGTATCAGCAGGGCTCCATTTCTTTCACACTGAAACCCTTGTACTGTGGAATGACTTGTCCAGGCGTGCTAAGCCTAGCAGTCGGACCTCCGGTTGATGGTCCATAGCCTCTTCTTTGATTTCGGGTGCCAAGGTAGACTCTGCTGTATCCACACTTTCCACATCTTCAATCTCCTGATTGGGATTATCATTCTTCATCAATGAAATTCGAGACATTTGTCATCTGCAATATAATGCACAAAGGCAGAGGGCTGGAAAGTGAAACATTTGATCCACAATGAACATTGGCTGTTTTCTTGCATCTGAGTGCAAGTGTTCTCTCAAGGTGTGCTTCTTGATCCTTCTGAAAATAGTGATTCCTCACCTGGCTGGGTGTAGGTTCCATTTGCTGGAATGAAGATAGAAAGTTGGGGAATGTGGGAGAGAGTGTATATGCGGTAAATATAAGATTAAGAGAAATCGAACATTGGAAAAAATATTGCAAGAAATTGCACATAGTCGAGGAGAATACAATTCAAGACATGCCTTGAGTGGGGTCAGGACTTGTGACTTCAACTGTTCATAGCTATATCAAGGATGGCAGCCCGGTGTTGCGAAGTAGGAAGAGTCAGGTACAAGAGGGTAGATGGATTGCTAATGCACCATGTGAAATGTTAGCACTTTCTATTACCCATGCTCTTAGTTTGGTTGGAAGAATTGGAGGTCGGTTCAGTTAACACATATAGAATTGAAACAGACGCACCTGAGCCAGACCTCCACCTGAATACAACTTGCAAAATTATCATGGTTGGTAACATCAACTACCCCTTGGAGCTGGTGAAATCGCACACTGAAAATGAGTGCTCCTGCATGGGATGGAATTGTTGCAACTATGATCATCTGCAGAACTTGATCCATTTGGAACCTTGTGAGAGACAGTATAGTTACAAGGGTTCATGCTGAGTATGTTCACAATTGGGGAGAAATGTGAACCTCCATATATGGGACATCTGCAGGAAGGATACCCTTATTTTGATGATATTCTGATGTATTAGTATGCAGCTGCTATGTCAGTGGTCCATAAGGTAATATTGTAAGCATAACTTACCTTTGTTGCATTCATCTCAGCCGTGTATGCAGAATACCTTGAGTATAACATTTCAGTTAATGGAGGAAGGGAGAGGGAGCATTTTAGTACACAAAGGAGAAATACAAGAGTAAAGGAAAAGAATGGTAAGGTACAATAATGTTTCAGAGGTAATGATATTGATTGAAGCTCTCATCAATGCCATGATCGCAAAAAAATAGGTCATGATTGCTCACTCACAATCTGATTTAGGGCCTGATATGTAATTTATGACACACGATTAAATCACAAATTCATTATGAGTCTCAATAATACAAAGTTGACATAAAGTAAATGATTGGGTTGAAAGCTATATATGACAATAGTTTGAGTGGATAGTGAGATGTCATATCACAGCGGACAGAGGAATTATTCTACGCATGCTGTTCCTGGGAATCATGGTGCACCAATACTTGAATGGTTATGCTGGATTCAATGCAAGGGCTGGAATCAACATGGAGGTCAACGAAACTGGCTGAAAAGGGGTTGATAATGGTCAATACAATGGAACTAAGGAGGAATAAAGGAAACAAGAAAAAGTAGAACAGAATGGGTCAATATGATATCACCAGGTTCTATATGTTGCTTGACCGAGAATTTCACTTCCAGAAATACTATGGGAGAATATTGAGCCTTTGCATGTGAATATTTGTTCCTAAACCGCAGTATGGCGGGCGAATTGAATCATTCAGCAAGATGTCTCAATTTGGGTGAATGAGAGCGACCCGTGCAACAAGATTTCTGGGCTCAGCTTTCCAGAAGGGCTGAGTATCAATCTGGCCAAAAGGCAACTGATAAGTCAAAATAATCATTCATTCAAGCATCAATGGCCGCATATATTGACTAGACAATACATTCAAATCAGCATCAATGGTGTGTCAACGATTATTGGTCCTGTATATAAGGTAATTATCAAGTGAATTGGTCGCTGTTATGCATAACTGATGTTTTGGCTGCCTTTACAGGCAAAACAGCAAGCAATGCGGTCAATGCCCCATCCTTAAAATCAGAGTCAACCAACTGTCAACAATTTTTGACTTTGAATCTTGAGTTATCTAGGTGTTGATTTTTGGTAATGATTCATATACAATGTGTTTGCAGCCATTTCAGGCAAAACGATGCGTTATATCTTCGTTACCCCATTCTGGAAATGCGAGTCAACGGAGCTTCAATGATTATTAGTTTTTTAATTCAGGTAATTATAAAGTACTCTCGTTGTGGTTAGGCATAATGAATGCAACGGCAGCATTTATAGGCAAAAGAGTTAGCGACATGGTCATTGCCCCATTCTGGAATTGAGCGTCAACAGTGCGTCAATGATTTTGGGCTTTGCATTGTGGGTTATCAAACTGGCGCCTGATTGCAGACATCTATAAACGAGGTAGTAGACACCTTTTGGGGCAACGTCAACAGCTCCACGCACCGTGCCCCAACCTCCAAATGAGCCTCAAAGAAGTGTCAACGATTTTTGCTTATGCATCTTTAGTAATCAAAGTGTTGCTTTGTAACAAAGAAGTGTATTCCATGTAGTGGCGGCGATTACAGCGAAAACAGTGCACGATATCTTTGTTGCCCCTTCTTGTACATGAGGGTCGAAGGTGGGTCAAAAATGTTTAGTTGTGAATATTGGGTAATCAAGGCATCGCACGGATATTTTAGCTCATAACAGAATCATTGTCCACCGTAGTAGTCCAAAATACAGCACACAAAAGGAAGAACATTCATTCCAAAAGAATCGATGTTGCAACCGGCAAAGCATTCAAAAAGTGATTATTCGATGTTGAATGAGCGATTTTGATCAAATCCTATCATTAAACAGCAAGAGCAAGAGCATTATATAAATCTAGAGACGGACCCACTGGACAACCCACTGACCACACGCCCGATTCAGACGGGTTCAGAGATTTCCATTGAACTGTACCACATTTGATAGTTGGGGTGTATTGACGACCCCGACGACCAATTTGGTGACAGTTTGGTTCCGACCCACACCCAGACCCGAAGCGATGGTCCAGAACCGTTGCTAACACGACCCAAGTTATATGGGGGATACTCTGGTGCATCTGCATGTTGCTGAAAGATGTCTTTCGGTATGTTGATTTCTGAATTATGTACCTGGCCTCAGGTTTCCGGAGAACCTGAAGGTAGTAAAATCATACCGTTTGAGTCTGTTTGCTTCGAACTTCGTACCTGGCCTCATGATTCCGGTGCACCTGGAAGAGGTTGAATGACACCTCATTCCGTCTGATGACTTCAAACTTTGCACTTGGCCGAAGGTTTCCTGCTCACCTGAAAGTAGCTGAATACTCCAGTTTTTGGTCTGTTCATTTCGGCAGTTGGGCTTGGCCTATGGATTCCGCAGCATTAACAATTTCGTAATGCAAAATAATTTGGAGCAACTGGTGGAATTGAATATGGCTATTTGACGATGGCCAATTAACACATGATGTGGTGAGGCTGGAATATCAAATTGTAGACACAGGTTTGGAGGATATTCAACATTCCACCAATGACGAATGCATTAGCAGTGGAAGCTGCATCTTGTCAGTTGGTGCCAGCAAATAATCTCCACAAGATATCTCATCAGTTTGATTGGCACGCCTGCATCATTGCACAATGAGTTCTACTCAATTGACTTCATCTCATAATTGTCATTAATACTAATGAAGAACGCCAATGATATCCCACACTAACCAATCCTGATAGAAGAAACAACAAGTCATCCATCCTAACTCAATTCACGTCAATATTACAAAGAGAAACAATGCATTTATCCAGCAGATTTTGCATTGCAAATGACCTTTCTGACTATTTCTATCATTTGAGATGATTTGGTTGATTGAATTTCTAGTGAAGGATACTGCAATGTTACCATCCTAATTAACAATCTCAAATGATTATACATCTCACTGCAATGGGTCTGCAGTCTCTATCAGCCACTTTGTAAGGTCCTCCCGAGACTGCAGAATGCAGTACAAGATTGACATCATGATGCTTGGTCCACTTTCAAACTGTGCATGAATCTCATTTGCACCAGTCCAGAGTATTGGTGGAGATCACTCGTGCAGTTATCATAACCATCAGGACCCATGTTCAGTAACTATGTATGTGGTACTCTGTTTTGCCCTAGCCAGACAACTTATTCAAATGCCTGGTGCTGCTTATTCAATACTCAGAATTTCTCTGTTATTACTGCATGGTATGCTGCTGTTAGATTTAGGCCATTCCTGCCAACTTTGGGTGTAGTGACGTGTACGAAGGGATTTTGTGAATCTTGCACTTTGAGCTGCATTTCTGTGCATTCAGCATTCCCCATTTCAACATATCAGAAATATACACACAGGATCCGAAAAATTCTTGGTCAGCCTCTACTTCAACTGATGAACCTGGCCAGGAAGAGGACAAATGTGTACCGCCTGTTATGGAGAAGGTGCACCTGGGAGCAAATTTTACGTCTCTCTTGTTCCTAAAAGAGCGCCACACTGGATTCTTCGTCTTGGTTAGGTTCAGAATACTTCGCACACTTATTCATCAGCATTCACAGAAATCACTCTCACAGTCTTCGGGAAATCAGAGAATCTGTTACAGTGGTGCTTCATCCGAATAATCGGTACAACATTTATTAGATTGAGTACTGCTGCCTGGTCACCAATTGCTCTGCTCTTTTTCCCTCATCTTATCCCAAGACTAAACTTCTTGAAATCACTTCCAAGAACAAACTAGTACCTACAATCGCCAAAAGATAGATCAAGCAGGGTGCCAAAATCCTCGAATTCTACTCCAGGTGCGAGTCCCATCTCAAGGAACCTCCAGACGTCATATGTAAAACAAGACCGAACTGCAAAATGGCGCGCACAGGCTGATAACCGACTTTGTCCGCGTTCTTGGTAATAAACGTATAGGTCACCAATAACAGTTATTGTGTGTGTCAATGCTGTTTTCGCTACTGATGAGGAATGAGTAGGCATACAAGGGAGTTCAAATTACCCATATGTGTATGTTCGAGTGGAGGTAGATGCCAACAAGGAGGCACAGTAGTAATAGAAGTACTCCAGAGTTCAATTCTTTATAATATTGTGTGGTGTTCTTCGCTGCTAATGTCTCAATGTTGATTGCGGCTAGCGCTTGGTCCTCTTCATCGGCCGAGTGACATGAGCATTTTATAGTCAAGTCCTCAGGATGAAAGTCCATTTGAATTCTTGCTATGACAGCATGATTGCTTCTGTTAAGGGTTCTCCCTTAATAGATGTAATGGTACATTTGTCACGTGTCGGAGGGTTTATGCCACGAAGTTCAGCTCAGCAGGTATACATAACACCAAACCTAGACAGTGCAAGTTGGCCACTCCTATGGTATTAAGCGGGATTTCACAGGAGGCTCGTGTCCATTTAATAGTGAGCCTCATTGCTAGCGGATTCATTGAAAGCTCATAAACTACCGTAGAGCTGATTTGATGATGCAATAACCTTGGCCAGTCGCAAGCCTTCAAGGCTTGTAGAGATGATAGTTGATTCTTACCACATTCACTAAACTATGCTAAGTGGGACTGGACACGTCGACAGTATTAATGGGACTGACATGTCAGGCAGACGATGGCCAATATGCAATCAAGTGGGACCTCCGGTGAATCCCTTGTGGAGCGAAACAACTCGGGTACTTCCTGGCCACACAGAATGGTATCGGCCTAACCATGGTGTGTCTGATTGACGAAGACGTTGGGAAAAGTCCATGAGACCCAATAAGTCTCCGACTCCCTGGCACTGAACAATCGAGTGACGTTAAATCATTATCACTTCACTAATAAAGGTGTGAATCGTCATGTCAAATGTCGACAAAGCAATGGTGTGTTGCCATGTAACTCTCCGAAGCGGAGAAGCCAAATAGCCTGTATGGTGAGGTTGTGTCTTAATTTATTACACAATCTGTTTAAAGCTCTCCAAATAACCACGTCAGGCAAGGGGAAGTTTTGACTATCCGAAATACACAAGTTGCGAGATATTTGAGTTGAAGTTACTGTTTGATTAAATCGTACTGCAGATGATGGCCTGATCCTTATCAGGAGCGTAACGCTTCAAGTCCAATCATGCAATTACACGATCACCTTTGGGATGCATGGTCCTCTATTCAACAGCCTGGCTCATGATAAATGAGTACTCTAGGATACGACAGATGAAATCCTAGCTAATGTTCGGACATAAACTTTGGTAGTCCAAGACAGGCTATAAAGAGACGGCAATGCTCAGGCATTGGAAGGGAAGCCCCAGGATCACGAACTTAACCTACCTGCAAGAACGAAGCTGAAATAATATTGTTGTTTCTATTTCTGATTAGTATTATTTTACCACCGAGTATATCAGTATTATTTATTGCGATTGTACGCAGTTCCCCCTCCCTATGTTCTAGCATAACTTTGATAACGAGTACGACGTCATACTGTGTGTCCTATCTCTAATACTTGATCGATTGGAAAGAGAAGATGAATTATCTGCCGCCCAGTGTATTTGGTGGTTTGTATGTATAATTCAGATTACGGAGATATTAATCTATTATCGACAATATAACATTTTCCCTTCAGAAGATGTGAGTAGGGATTGTGCCGTGATACCTCATCCAAAATAAAAACCTCTAACGAAGTTATTATTCCTGAATCTGATAATCCAATATTAGATAGTAATAACGATTCTGATATTGCTGAATCTAACTTCATTACCGATTAAGATTGTGAAGTTCATCCATCATGGTCGAAGCTAGTTCCAAAATATCGACATCCCAAATCAAAGAAGTTACATAAAACCAGATCGGGAAGAATATTTAAGAATTGATGAGAACCCACAAATCAACAACTGCAAGAAAGATTTGGGTTTTCAAATAAACGAGAAAAGAGAAATATGCGAGAACTCCTCAGAACTGGAGAATTGAGTATTGACGGAGATTACGCTTAAGACATGATTTTGCGGATAGTATCTGAATGCCAGGGTATCAAGGGAAAATAAAGGGACTGTGTGAAGACACATGTCAATTGAGATTACACTATGAATGGGCAAAATATTACCGCCACGATAATAATTACTTACTGATCTTAATTATAGGAATATACTTTACTATGAATTGATCACTAAGATTAGTTATACAAATATACTTTACGATATGAATTACTCGCTGTGATTAATCATACAAATATATGTACTGTCAGTATTGCATTACACCATAATACCATTTAGTTGTTATTCACTTAATGGTATCTGATATGACTATACATATTTGTCCTCCATGTGTATACGACCTGTATAGATTGCCGATACACTGTGTTTGGAGATACGCATATGAGATTACGATAAGAACCACGGCTGTGTACCCAGGACGTATTCAGCATCTACCAATACTTTCTTATAAGTATAGTTACTTAGGTGGAAGCACCCCCATAACAGCTTCATTGATTATCGCTAAGGACTTCACTAATTGCCTCAGTGATATGCCACAAGTTCCTGATGGTTATCGTGTTCATGCATGAGTGGTTTTAAAGTAATATGCTGCTGGATAGGGCCATCCTCAAGCAAGATATCAAATGCACATTGGTAACAGCTCATTACTTCAACTTGGACATCTCGCATTCTGTGGGTTCAGTAGTTGGATCATCTGACGACACCTTGTCTCGTCAGTGTTTATCACAATTCGATTATTGGCTTACCATGATCTCGGTATGTGGCAATTGCGTGAGAGAGTGAATTGGCGACCAACCAATACTCTGCCAACATAGATCATCACACCATCTTCAGGTAGCAATGCATAGTAACTCAAACAAATGAGGAAGTTCACTTCAGACCTCTTATCATCAGCCTGAGTCATAGATCGCTCAGACACTGCATGCTTAGGTTTCAACTGTTCGATGACCGGCAAGTCGCTCAAGGTGTTCGCCTTCCTCCTGTGATAGGCTGGAATGTTCCACGTACACTGATATTGCATGACCTCTACTGCATAGGCAATTCTGTGTAATCGCAACTTAACTGTGTGTTGTCCCGCTCGATAAGGTATACTTGGAGTTGTTGACAATTGTATGCATCACTGGCATTCATAATTAATGCTTCGGTTGTGACAACATAATTGCGTTATCATAGGTGACTCGGCAAGGACCCACAAAGGGCTGCCTATTCAATCGACATGCAGCTCAAGTGTAATCCCACTAATAATCATGTGAATGGCGTACCCAATGTCGTTTCACAAATCGGTGTCATCCATTGTTGCTTGCTAACAACCTGATATCTATTTGCTGTAACTCATCATGTACCAATACCGGTGCTAAGGGTGAACCCCTAACCCAATCTCCTGAAGTGTTGAGTGGCCATTTGTCATACCATCATCCTGAATCCTCATTGTGATTCTTAGTGTGTGCCAGCACTAACAGAAAACATGCTAGCAGCCAACTATAAACACTCCCAGCTCTTGAAGCACCTTGTGAGATGGATCTTTCCATAAGCATCTTCAGTTTTCCTTCCTCATACTCAGTCCACCAGAGATCAGTAAGCTGTGCATTCTCTGTTGGTATCCAAACCAAAGGTTTTCTGTTTCCAAGTTTCAATTCCGACCACTTTCTGATTATCCAAGACTTTCCAATCTGTATCATTTGGTGTGCCGCATCCATTTGCGATTTTCTGTCTTCGGTCTGGATGGCTTGCATCGTAGTGATCTCAGCAAAATGCTGCACCTCGGTAGCATGCTTTTCCATCGCAGTATAATCTGCTGGATCTCCAGGCACACTAGAAATCAACCACATTGGCTGGTAACACCAGTCATGGAGTGCATAGAATCCTGGCAGTACTGTCAGTTGAAGTTTCAATTAAATTTTTGCTCTCATCGCAATATGCCAGCCCATATTGTCGTTCTTCTTCTACAATGTTACTTATCAAAAATGCCAAAACTCGATGAAGAGTATGGGAGTTGGCAATCGCTTGATGGTTTTACTCTCAATGTTAACATATCATATGACACAAGGCGAATATTCCATCGGTTTTCCACCTTGTCAATACATGTTGTCAGATCATTGTGGGTGAGATTTGTATCTTCCCCATCCAACAGGTTCCCAAGCTTGAGATCTGTTCCATTGGTCATCTGGTCAATGACACTCTTGAATGTGTCTCCCACTCCGGCCATTGTGACCAACAGGATTGATTCAAGAGCTGATATAAAAGCTGAATGCCCCACAGCTGGAGTTGTCTCAATCACTAAGCGGTGGCAAGGCACTGACTTCAGTCACCGCAATAGTGACCACTCCAATTGTTCACTGATGATCATGGGAGAGTCGTTCTGAGCCAGATTCACCCCTTGATTTGTAGTTTTGCCTCACTACATTGACAACGGCAACCCCAGATTGACCTTTTCAGTCAGCAATTTGCATCTCATAGACACTGCCACCGAGGTAAACATCTTGCCAAGACCCATCTCATCTGCCACTGGCACTCCTGGCATATGCAATTCCCAACCCCTATTCCTCATAATGAACCATATTGCCCAAAGCATGTGCACCAGAAATTCAGTTCCCGGCAGGCCTGGAATTGAATACTTGTTGCCAGGGACTTGGTCAGGTTTCGATTGGCAAATCAGACGGCCATTCAGCAGCCTGACTGCTTCATCATCCCATTTTTGTGCAAATTAGTTGTTGATTGTATTTAGAACAGTGTTCAGTACTAAACTGCTATTATCTGGAATGAGGACATCCTCACTATTCTTCAGTTGCTCTTGTACTTTCATTACACCTTGGTCTGCTTTCTTTTAGTCCTCAACGATCCGTTACAGTTGCTCCAATATGAGATGGGCATATGGGCTCATACTCAGGCGCTCAAGAAATTCATTTTAATCTTAGGTTTTTCACTGACATGGAAGCATTTGAACCACTTTATATGTGAGGAATATGATCATTTCTGTTCTTGCAATCCGAACTTACATTAATACAAGCACCATTCACATCTCGCCATTCTCCTCTCCCTCTTGTCTTCCACCCTCTTCAGAACCATCCAAAGTCTACGTATAGTTGATTAGCAAGTGTGGTATATCTAGCCTTCACATGACTAGTGGGGATCACATTTGTCAGTCTAATTCCATGCTTGGCAATTTCTTTCCCTGTAGCTCTCTGCATTTCAACACAAAATTTCTTCAAAGTGTGTGCCAGTTGCAACTTGAAAGCATTTGAAATGCAACAGTCATACACAATCTGCCCATATGGGGTCATTCTTCATTTGCCCATGCATATATAATCCCATGAACTCTTCGTCCAATTCATTGTGCTCCAAGGTGCACTTGAACTCATAAGTTAGTATGAATATCTCTTTCGGTTATCCAGGTTTTTGAGCCAAGTATTTACCTCGTCCCAGTTCCTCACATTGATGAATGAGAATTGAAGTGTATTGGGGAAGTGAAGGTTATCGCTGCAGTTTAACACCCAGTGAATCACAACCACAAACGTCATTTTGCACAACTCTGGGAGGTTACCTCTTGCCTTGGTACCCGTGTTCTTTCCCAAACCCATTGCCAGTTGCTTGTTGCCTTGCCATCAGTTTTTCCTCCCCTCCCGAATATCGCTTGCACATTTCTTCAAAAGCACCTCAACCCACCGCTGCTTGTTTCATTCAGCATTACAGAAATTCTCCAACAGAAGCTGGTTCTCGAACAATTCCAAACCATCTGCCACTGCCGTCTTGCCATGGTGTGGTCCATCTTGATGTTGATCAAAATCATTATGCCCCTGGATACTGGACCGATGTCTTTTTCATACGCCCAGCCACCCATACTTTCTTCCACTTGCTGAATACACTGTAGTTGAGCTGCCCCATCCTTTTGGCAAATTGCTTCAAAGAGAATTCAGTTTAAATCAGGCTTAATGGGGGTTTGGCTTCTACACCTTCCTATTCCGACTATTCATCACTATCATTATCGGCCGCATATGCATCGTACAAAATCACCGGTAATAGGGTCTATTCAGCAATTGCTGTGACATCAGTTGTCCTCTGTTCTGCTCGTGGCTAGAATCTTTTCTTTGGGAGGCTTAGGGGGGGCCTCCCACGTGGGTGAAGTAGGAGATTCTGGTGGAAGAGAAGAGCTGGAAGATGTTGGCCAACTGACTGTATTATTTCCCGGTGGTCCTGGAGGCACTGTGACTGCACCTGGAGATGACAGCCATCTTCCAGATAACTGAGGAGGGGCACACATCTGAGGCCAACCATAACTCCTTTGGTGGAGGTCATATCTTTGCCACCATGGACCATAACTTGTTAATCTCTGGCTGGCACCAGTGCTTGGTTGGTAACTGTGTGTCATGTTGAATTGGGAATGGTGGTAAAACTGAGGAGCTCCTGGAAATGGCTGCTGTGAAAGAGGGTAACCATACTCCTGTGGCAGATGAAATTGTTTGGTGTGTTACCCAAATGGACTGCCTTTGCTAGAGGTAGTTCAAGAAATATTATCAGATGATCCAAAATTTTCATCAAGGGACTCAAGCGAGCTGAATTATCATTCTGTTGACAACATTCGTCGTCTTCGGCAGAGATTTGTCCTTGGACTTGCTCAGTGACCAAGATGGTGGTGAACTAATATTGATGTGAGATGAGATGTAGAAGTAATTGGGGTGTGGTTGAGTGCATTGCAGGTAGCAGTGGCCTTCAGCGGAATAAAGGCTTGCTATATCCCTTCATGTTGTCATGAACGGTGGTGTTTCATTACACCTTTGATCCATAAAACCCTGCTGAGGAAAAGACATCTTTAGCACACCCAACCTGCCTTTTTGTGTTATATGCTCCAATTGGTATACTAGGATCTTGGATAGATGCTCACCTTCATGCGGTTCCATGACTGTACAGGTCATAGCAGGGATATGATATGATATGTTCAGCAACCAAATAAGTACTATATCCAGTTTGAAGGTAAGCACTGCTAGCAATATTACACATTAATTGCACATGTACAACCTTACAACTTCGTTCAATCCACGTCCTGTGAGCAAGCAGCAACAGTTATGACTACGTATTGAGCTTCTTGTCTAAACTTCATTGTGCTCCTGAAGTTCCACTCTCCAGTTCAAGATCATTACTGAAGCACACATCCTACCAGCATATCAATTGTCAATGATCATCGACCGGGCATACAGCTAGCTAGGAAACTCACCAATTAGGTCTATTATTACAATCTTACCTTCATTATCAGTTACTTCGAGGCTCAACCATAGGCCTAACTCACAATGCGCCAATCACATAGCATATGACTGATTTTGGCGATTGCAGCAGCAGTACTTGATGAACAGTATATAAAGTAGATTGCAGTGATCGCAAAAAAAATCCTCCTCTGCTAACGATTTTCAGCAGAAGATGTGCATCATTATTGTGCGTGATATGACATATACCCTGGTTTATCAAGAAAACAGATCATACAGTGACTTTGCATTATCCCTCCCCCCTATTCGGCAGGGCATGTTGCAGCTGTGAATGTTATACAGTAACCTCAGTTAGCTCACTTTCAGACCAATATCCCCTGAGGCTTGCAATGAACCCCTGCAGCATCATCAACATTCGTTCGAATCCATGTACACTGAATCTTTGTCGAATACTGTCAACACTCACTGGGATCACTTTTGGTGCACTATCTGCAAAATGAAATTATTCAATGAGAACTGACAGGAGGCTCACTATCAACAATATCACCTGATATTGAAGATTGATGGGCTATTACCCAAAGGAATTTCATCACCTGCAGGCTGGGATCAACCTGAGCCATCATGGTTGAACTACAGTAGCTGCACCTGAATGGCCATCGATGAGTTAGTCAATGAATCATCTACCCATACACAATGTTCATGGTGCACCATCACCTGAAGATACCCCCGGCAAACAATCTGTACACCCCCAGAAGCCTAATCTGTCAAGTACCCTTGTTCTGACGAGACAAGCGCATATGCCAGGATAGTTGGAGTGGACGATGCATGGTGCGAAGCGTTTGGCAAAGCAACTGCATTTACTACAAGCATCGCAAGCACTCAGAGCTATGAAATACATGGCATCCATTTTGGTCTGCTTGCGACTTTCAACAGGCTCAGTCATTTGGCCAGCCAATGAGAATCTGGATTGATTACTCCCTGAGCCATTGACCGGACATGATCAGTTCTGAGTCATTCCTATCTGCAGATTCCCTGTGAAAGCTACTCTCTGAACTCGTTTTCAAGCTCAGCGATGATTTATGAATTGAAAATCATTCACATATCTGCTAACCATCATCCTAGAGCAATATTTTCAAATTTGGGAAGTTCCTAGTGGTATACTGCAGGTGTCAGGTGTGTCACAATATTGAGCTGATGTGCCTCGAACACCCAGATAGTCGCCGAACACACCGTGGGATGAGAAAGGGTGGTAGATGCTGCGATACGCTGAATCCAATTCGTCGCGGAGCGAAGATTTTGCCAGTCATTTGTGCATCCCCGAAGACTCACTTGACAAATTATTCAGATGATCAGCATGCTTTGCCGCTGTATCTCACAGTTAGTGATATTGGAAAAGATATCCACTGCACACCTAGTTAGCATACCTTCATTTGTGTTGGGATGATCACCTGTCACCCACAAAGTGCCAAAAACACTCAAGATGCATTTCTTTCGAAGGATGGAACTGTGCTATTCCCACTCAGACATCCTGACATAACTTGTCGCAGCTTGGGATGTGACTGTACTGAGGGATTCCCGAGACATTGCGACCCCATGTTGGCTGCCTGGGTCGGGCATTATCCTGAACAAGTGATGCATGCTGAAGTCTCATATGGCTTATGCCCAATGTGTGAAATTCCTAGAGTTGTGCCGATGGGGCATTCAACCTTTCGACCACTCAATTTCTCCACAGATCAGCATATCAACCCAACTCCTCTGGAGGAAACTACTATCAATGCTCTGGACACTCTAGGTGTTCACCTAATCCACAACCAGTCATGGCAATACCCTCTCTGCAATGTCTATTGGCTTTGGCAGCCTGATGAAGTGCATCAGCTGCTCCTGGGTTCGGTTAAGAACTCATTGCACCGGGTGCTCAAACACCTGAATGCCAGAAATGTCAAGGATCAATTTAACAACAGATTCGCATCAATACCTCATTATGCAGGCCTCCAGTTCTTCTCTACACAATTCAATTCATTCAAAAGTGGCACCTGGAAAGGAAAAGAGATTTGTGTCATGATGAGAACACTGGTGTAAAATTGCATACTCCTTCTGTTCTGCTCAAATGATAACGGGAAAGTGCGGCATAAACAGCCTCTGATGAAATGTTATCAGGAGCGATGCAGGCAGTGTGTGAATTCTCTCTACTTGTTTGCCAACAAAATCAATCTGATCTATCCCGCAAAGCACTAGACTACGCTCTTGAGTGATTTCATGAGAAGAAGAGTGCCTTTCGAGCACAGAAAATATTGAAGTCTGCAAAGGCCAAAGTTAATGATCCGTTGGCAAGAGAATCCCATCAGTTCTGCAAACAAAAGATTGATAAAATCAGTGCTGCAATGGAGGTTCTTGTGTACAGGGCTAAAAATATTACTACAGCATAATGAAGGCAATTTCAGGTGCACATGAATAGAGCCCAACAAGCAGCAACCAAATGGTCAGATACTGATCAACAGAAGGCAAAAGAGTAATTGGAGAGCGAAATCCATCATGTAACACCTGTTAAATGCATGTTTTTTGAAATATCATTCCAACATCCTGAGCAACAACTACTGAATCAACTCAGGACTAAGGCAACTGGTCCTAGAAGTTTCTTCAACAAAATTCCTGTGGAAATGTAAACTGCTACAGCGGGAGAGGTTTATGGGGTGGCAAACATGACCCCCTTCAGGTGTGTGGACTTTCAGGTCTCTGTATCATATGCTGAGAATGAAGCTAACACCTGCAGTATTGCTGATATCGACCATGTAGTGAATCCAGTGGAAAGTGTGAGGTATGATATCACGATGAATGGGCAGATGCCGGTCAGGAAGGAATTCACCATCCGTTCAATTGTGTTCGAAACCTGGTGGGGAGCAATAGGCATTCAGATGGTCTGGAAAACCATTGAACAAGGCATCGTACATTTTGGATGTTGCAAGATCCATCCTGTGACCCATATGGCAGAAGCAATTCAGTGAATAGGATCTGGTGAGAATATCACCACAGATATTGCTGAGCCAGTACATATCAGCAATGTGAATGAGACATCGATCATTGAACTAATTGCATTGCATTCAACCGATGTTCAACCATAATGACCGGGGTACCAATCTTGACAATCAGGAGGAGACGCTGTTGCATCTTGCCCTTTACGGCTGGTATGATATTGACTCTTCATATGCATTGACCCTACCATCTGCTACTGATAAACAGCGAAATACACCCAGAGCACTTCTTATACACCTTCTGCATTATCAGGAGAAGACATTTTTCCACCCTTTATCACAACAGGTACATCATTTGAGAGAAACTCATGTCTGTGGAGTGTCCACAAGTATCAAATTAACCGCACTCACAGAGACATCAATAGATATTGGGATTCCAAACTGTTGACAGCTATTCCATGCACAAAGTGAGGATGGCTGGGGACATGAAGTTAGTGGTCTGGTGCTTGGATATGATTGGAATGTACTGATAGACATCATATTTATGAATCGTCAGAATGGGCTATTGTACTACCATGAACCATTGCACTTCCCTACTTCTATTGAGCATCTGGAATTGGATTGCAAGGTAGAATATACCAATGCCAACCAAGAGATCATGCCTGGATCTCGTCACATCTAGGTCCAATATATGGAAAGTGAAGGGAATGACCTCTATAACACCATCCAAGACCAAGTGCTTTCATTTCTTGTAGTATACCATAGCGAGACTCCATCAAGTCAGAACTTCCAATTTCAGGTGCACCCCCACACCGGAAAAATAATCTGGAACTTTTCGAAGTGATGCAAGATGACTCAATACTGGGTATTATGTTCTCATGCTCACAAATACCTGGTGGTGATTGCAACAAGGTACAAAGATTGACAAGTTTGGGCTGATTGTGTTGACGGGTTCATCTGGTTTGTCAAACAGACTAATAAGATGCACATTGTACCTGTTAGAGTGATTGTTGGACTATTACATTTGGTGCGACAAAATGCTGCATCTGATGGAATCGATAGTGTACGACTTGTACATAATCCTACGGATTTCGATACCTACCAGACTGTATATTACTAACAATGCCTGAATCAAGGAGTGCTGAAGTAAGATAGAGTTTTGAATTTTACTGTTTAAAATTGACATCATAATGATCACTTCCATGGAGTATGGTTCATGAGTCAAGGTGCTTGGGATAAGTTTTGGGAATGTGGTTAATAGTTCCAATACTTCTGAAATTTGCACAATGTAATAGTCCTATTTTGTAGCATTTTGATGTCAACTATATACTCTTCCAGATGATCTTGTATTCTGATCCACATCTTCCAGCGCTTTGAGTAGCATGGGAGAAGTCGTCTTGGAGCACCTGAAGAGCACATTGCATTGCACCCAGCCAATCTGGTAGCATCTGGGAACCCTGAAAGGATCAGTGAGGCTTTTCTGTATTGCTGAGTTGTTCGGTTATAACTTCCAAACCAATTTACATTTTGCTGATGCTGGAGGTGGCTGAGATGGAGGTGGCTGATCTGGAGGCGGTCGATCAGGAGGGAGGTGCACCTGGAGCACAGACTCTATTGATTGGTTAACTCATAATCGTTGCAATGTAGAGAGTTCAGTACAACAAAGTCCCCCAAGGGATGTGAGATGAGAGATGACAGAACAGAGACTGGCTGGGAGTTGGAGACAGTCAGTCTTGGGATATGTAACACCGGGAGATTCACCCTAAGTCCTAATCAATAAAAGCCCCTAATGAGTTCCGGCCTTATAAAGAAGAAGATGAATAAGGCTTCACTCAGGATGCGTATGAGAATTTCCACTCAAGGTAACAAGGTAACTGTTCCATTCTCTGCCTCCGAAAGATAGTATCGACTAAAGAGTATCGTCTCTAAGATATCAGTATACTGATGTACACGACTCCAGGAGACCCTGAAAGAAGTATCCTCTGATCCACCAGACTATCGTGATGACTCTTGGACTTCCAACGTATGGTACAGTATCGTCCCAGCAACCGGCACTTATACTCAAGCACTGACTTGTCCCAGAATGCGACGACTCCATGTATCGACTTCTCTTATAAGAAACAGCAAAGTAGTTTCGCCTCAGCAGAAGTAGTAGTGCCGACTCAAGAGTCTTCTCTAAACCTCCATGGTATTGGGCTCGTTTATCGAACTCAAGAGCATTGTCTTGCTCTCTTCCCGATCAATGACCTGCTTCGACGAAGGTACCAAGAATAACCAAGTATACAGCGTGATGGGTTCATCCATGATATAGAACTGAAGATGAACGTACAACTCTGGACTTCAAAGGAGAAGTAACCTTGTTGACTTCGATACAGAACTAATAGATGATACACGGGAATAAATTTAAGGCTTTACCTCCAGGTCGAGAAGGTCAATAGGTATCCGTAGATAAATCTGAATTTGGATTGTTCGATAGAATGAGGTCGATGTCCTTCCTCCATGTCGGTATCGCTAATATATATCAGACGATCCACACCCTTCACAATCCTAACACTGCCAAAGCCCATTTCGAAGTTCACATACGTAACTTCCTCATCATCCTTGCCTTCCACCATTGATGGTCGAGCTCTGACTCCCATGAGTATTAACTGCGTCATCAAGGTGATGAGCTCGTATTGTGACACTATTGCGATTGGCGATACCTCGTATGGATACCAGCTAATCTGAAGCCAATTATCAACAAATAGGTTCGTGTCACCAAGAGCCAGTGAGAGTGCCCTCTCATAGACCCACCGGGTACGTATCGGTTTAATGATTGCGCCGAATGACAGAACCCTGAATTTGACTCCGCTTTATTGGAGCCAAATATACAGTATTCTGCAACTGAGTTATTTTGCCATATATTGAACGGAGAGTATCCCGCGCCACTCAGGACATATGGATTCAAGGTCCTACTTGCCCAGACAAAGAAAGTGTGGTCGAACTAAGGGTTGATTCGTATAAGTCCATTTGGTCGACTGGGCTCCGATATATCGATTATTGGTTATCGGCTATATCTTCTATATGACTCTGCATATCGTGAGATGCGATAATATTCTGATATTGATGATATCTCATCTCATAAGGGATAATCCATTGGACATGTGAGAATAGTTGTTTGTTCGGCGACTATGAATAAGGTTTCCTGCCGATAAGCAATGACCATTGACAATAGTGATTCTACGACCAATACCGATCTAAAGATGATACACATCCTATCTGCACTTGGCATGATTGCTGTTGTTGATCAATTGGTATGAAGGTCGGGTAATGGAGATATTACCAATAGGTGAACAAATCCGGAAGGTTGATCCAATAAGGTAATCCCAGTGATAACTCATGACATCTGATTGAGTATCCAGATTTGGATTATCGAGTGATCCTGAATGATCCTGGAAGTATACCTGTAACACCAAAGGCGTAACAGGATGATATAGTACTCGATGTATGCAGTACACGGTCTATACAGTACTTGGTCTATCCTGTGCATGGAATTAACTCATCATCATGGCATGGGCGAATAGAGAGGGATGACTTAACTTCGTGTTGTTAGGCGATGGTAGAATTGTGGATGAGACAGACAGAGATATGAGGAGATGGAGGACATAACCATGAGGATGTGGGACTTCGGAGTATTTTGTGCAGCAGTCAATTTACCATTTTTGATATTGCAGATACGCCTGCCCATCCAGTGGGTAAGAACTCAGATATGAGGTCTTCTGGCGTCAATCAGTTAAGTCATACACCTGATCTCTCATATCAGTTTGTATTGCTCCTGATGTTTCCCTCGTCATCCCCCATCTCCCTTTTGTGTCACCTACACTATCATCATCACAGAATACAACGGTAAGTCATCCCTCTCTATGTCTCCGGGACTTGGTCATCAGTCAACGCCAGGTATAGTGTACAACGAGTATAGCATACACCGAGTATAGCATCCACCGAAGATTGACTGTCTCCCTTCATTTTCACATATAGGACTTCACCCCTGAATATAGCTTCAGCATCTGTCGTACCACCATACCGCTCGACCACTTCCAGCCAGCTCTCCATGAGTGCTCACATGTAAGTGTACACGTCGCATGCCAGAGGTTGCAAGGTAATTAACCGATAAATTGAGTCTCAGCACATGTTGCACCATCCAATTGACCACCTCCAAGGACTCTTCCAATTTTGCTCAATTATGGCCTCCAATTGCATCTCCAAACTTGCTCGATCATGGGCTCCAAATGCATCTCTAAACTCGTTCAAATATGGTCTCCAAGCGCATCTCTGAGTCCACTTGATCTCCTCCTCCAAGTGCATCTCTAAAGTTAATCAATCATGGCCTCCAATTGCATTTCCAAACTTCCTCAATTGCAGCATCCAAGTGCAACTCTCAGTTCACCCTGTCTTGGCCTCCAAGTGCATCTCCATACTCGCTCAATCACGGCCTGCAAGTGCATTTCTAACCTCACTCTAACACTTCCTCCAGTTGCATCTCCAAACTCACTCGATCACATCATCCAAGTTCATCTCTGCATTCATTCAATCTCAGGTACGTAGTGCATGTTCCAAGTCAGCACAATCATGTCCTTGAAGTGCATCTCTAAGTTCATTCTAGCATCATCTTCAGGTTCACCTCCAATTTCCCCATCACCAACTGCTACCTGTCCAGATATACCATGTGTAGATGGATAGCTATATCGATACATAGATATATTGATCACAATACAAATGGAATACAATAATTTTAAATGTCATTGAATGATAAGTAGTAACTATGATTTGCAGGCACACACCTGCAGCATTCCCAAACAATGTGTTGTCTTTCCCAGACTGCTCTACAGCCATTCGAGGTGCTCACAAGCTTGTTGCCAGCATCTCCAGGCGCTCCCAGGTGCATCTAAAGGCCACTGCATCAGACCAGTCAACTCTGGGATTCAGCCACCCTGCAATTCTGATCTGACAATATCCAATTACTCCCACTGGCTCAAAGTGGCAAAGATACATTTGGCTGCTGCAGGAAACGCGGACTATCATGAAAGTGGTAGCATTCAACATATAAGTGGGCAAGTCTGACCCAATTGACAAGATGACTCAAATGACCCCCAACACTCCAGAGGCGCCTGTGCATGATGCTCTGGCCTTGGATACTGGAAACTACGAAGTTCTTTGCAGCAGCCAATGCGATTACACAATCCACACCCATCAGCAGAAAGCAACCTGCAAATTGACCTTACAACTAGTACCAAAATCAAAAAAGTTCTCAGTTCTCAAAGCCAAACATGATATTGCCAGTACCCTAGCCACACCAAATCCAATTGGACTCGCTAACATTGCTGCATTCTCTGTCCTGAAAGACCAAGTCCGAATAACCAAATCACAGTACACCAGGGCCTCTCCAACCATCCTCCGACATATCCATGGGTATGTGCTTCCCATGCGCAAAGATGGTGGATCAGGGATTTCAATGTTCGGTGAAGTGGCCACTTCAGAGTTGAATATTGAGTGGAAACATGTGGACTGGAAAGTCATCACTGCCAATGGCAATTGTTCTGATTTGACAAAGGTAACCTAGTCCATGTGAGTCAATGTTTATGGTATTGCCACTCTCATGCCTATCTCTTAGCAAATTCCAGATCGCAACAGGTCATCTGGGGCCACCCCCGGGAAACATACATCACCACAATGTCAAAGGGTGAGGAAGCCACATGCAATACTCCCAGTCACTCCGATTGAGCCCACCAGTACTCCTATTTAATTCCTGACACTTGCAGGCTCCCCTGGATCTAAGCAAAGTTCATTCAGATTCTGCAAGAGCATTCTCAGGTGTGCAAGACAGCACCTGCAGCTATAGAGGTGTATCCAACATACTACAATATTTGACTTATTCAATAGTCTAATTTTGGAGCAGCTGAGACCTCAGTAGAGGTTAGAGGGACACTTTGGGAGCAGCTGAGACCATTGGCGCAGGGTTGCGGGAGACTTTGAGAGCAGCTGATGAGACCTCTGTGCAGCTCTGCAGGGGACTTTCCACAGAGTGTAGTATTTTCACAACAGTGCATCGTAAGGTCCCCTTACCACAAAGCATTTGGGCTATCATATTCGTCTTTGCTATAATCACAAGAAGAATCACAACACCATAATATGGTATGCATCATCTATCTTAGGCTATTCATATATATACATAGAATCAATGTAACTGCAGATGGCACTCGAGCACAATCGCAGTAGTTCCTAGAAATCCCAATCGAGTCAACATTCAGATGTACTTGTAATCTGTGATGGCTAGTGTTAGCAACGGTTCTGTTTTCGGACCGTTTCTATTATAGCGGTTCCATGAATACTCGGACCTGGCCGGTTCGGTCTGGGTTTGTGTCAAACGGTTCCCACAATTAAGTCCACGAATATTGATGCGATAATTTAGTGTTTGGTACATGAAATATGCAGCTGCAGACGGTACATCTTTTGGTGGTCTCCGATTTCTGATATCTTTAAAACTCAGCAAGCTGCTTTGAAATTATCGTCATTTTTGGCGCAAAAACGAGGTTTTTCGGCTGCCGCTTGCTGAGATTTAAAGATATCGAAAATCAGACACGGCCAAAAGATGCGCCGTGCAAAGCTACATATTTCACTTACCAAACACCAAACTCTCTAATTAATATTTGTGGCCTTAAAGTGATGGTTCGCTTAAAAAATCGTCGATTTTTGATAGGGTAAGGCCATTGCCACGCAGACCTATAATACCTGCCGGGTCCAAAACTGGAACCGTTGCTAACACTAGTGATGGCACCACTTTGGAGATAAACTTGATTGGAGGCCATCATAGAATAAACTCAAATATTCACTATGTGGCCGTAAATGGGGTATCTCAGGTATAACCTTGTAGGTTTTGGATGAATCGGTTTGGAGATGCCCTTGGAGGCTGTAATCGAGCCACTGGGGAGAGGCAAATGCAGGCTATAATCATGTAATCTTACAGGCTGCGATTGAGCGAGATTGGAAGTGCACTTGGATGGAGGCCATGATTGAGTCAACTGAATAATGCACTTGGACACCATGATTGAGTGACCTCAGAGATACACTTGGGGGATGGGTCAAACTTGGTGTAGAGATGTACCTGGAGGCTATCATCGAGCAAGATTGCAGATACACTTCGGGGCCATAATCACACGGCTCTAAAGGTGCAATTGGAGGCCTTGATCGGGCGAAATTTGAGGACATAATTGTGCAAGTGTGGAGAAACACTAGGAGACCATAATTGTGAGAGGTTGGAGAAGGACTTGGAGACCATAATCGTGCTAACTTGTAGCACTTGACCAAGTGCGCATGGGGATGCAGTTAGAGGCCATGATGATGCAATGTTAGAGGATCACATGGAGGTGATCAATCTGCAGGCGGTTGATCTGCAGGCGAGTGATCTGCAGGGGGTGTATCTGCAGGCAGTGGATCTGCAGGTGGTTGATCCACAGACAGTCAATCGCCAGGAGGTTGATCTGCAGACTCTCAATCACGAGGCAGTTGATCTGCGGACAGTTGATCCACCGGTGGTCAATGAGGGGTTCGCCACTCATTTGGCAGTCGATAGGTTAGAAGTGGATCTGGAGGCAGTTGAGGTGGAGGCAGTCGATCCAGAGGCGGTTGGTGTGAGACACAACGGGAGCTGAAACTCGATTCATTGGTTAACTCATACTCATTGGACAGTAGAGGGCCGTGGAACAACAAGATCCACAGGAAACTGAGTATTGAGTGATCAGAGACCGGCTGGCAGCGCAAAACAGTCTACACTGGGTTAATGCAGTACTTGGTGTACACCATCCTCAATTTATGCTGTAATTGGTATTCACTCATGCTCACAGCATACGGGTGTAGTGAGTGATGACTTCATTTCATGTTCACAGGTGACAGGAGAATTGAGAACGAGAAAGAGAGAGACAGAATGATATGGGGTAAATCATCATGAGGAACTGGGTCTTGGGAGCTAGTCATGTGCAGGTGAAATTACAATTCCCAATACAGCAGGAACAACTCCCTATGTGGCTGGCCAGTATGCCACTGCAAGGTATTCAATACCATATCAGGCAAGTCATACCATTGATGTCCCACATCCTCTCATATTCTTTATATAATTCCCAACTTCATCCCCCATCTCTCTTTCTTATCGACCACTCTACCATCAACACAGAACACAAAGGTATGTGATCTCTCTCTGTATCTCCATGCCAAGGTCATGAGTTAACACTGAGTACAGCTTACACCAAGTATAGCATACACCCAGTTCAGCATACACCCAGTACAGCATACCCAGAGTACAGCATACACTGAGTGCAGCATACACAGTGTACAGCATACACCGAGTACAGCAAATACCAAGTGCAGAATCCACTCAAGATTGGCTGTATTTGATTCATTCTCACAATCACAACATGATTCCCAAAAGCAGCTTCAGCATCTGGCATGCCTCCCTACGAAATTGACTGCCACCAGCCAAGCTTTCAATGAGAGCTCAAATGTAAAGTCAACTTGTCACATTCCCATGGGTGTGAGTTGACTAATGTATGAACAGAGTCTAAGCACTCATCATGTCTCCCAAATGACTGCCTCCAGATCGACTGCCTCCAGGAACTTCTTCAATTCACCTCAATCATGGCCTCCAAGTGCTTGTCCATACTCACATGATTACATCCCCCAACTTTCCGGGATCACAGCCTCCAAGTGCATCTCCACCCTTGCCTGATCATGGCTGCCAAGATCGCATGATTGTGGCCTCCAATTGAATCTCCTAACTCCCATAACCATGGCTCTTTGTTCATCTCTAAACTTGCTCCATCACAGCCTCCAACTTCACATGATTATGGCCTCCAATTGCATCTCCAGACTCGCTCCATCATGCCCTCCAAATGCATCACCCAACTCTCTTAATCATGGCCCCCAAGTGCATGTCCAAACTGGCTCAATCACCATCTGCAGGCTCACATTGAATTAATCCGATGCACCACCTCTTGTAAGTCCAGATATACCATCTGTAGATGGATAGCTACATAGATATGTAGGTACATTGCTACATGGATGAGAATATTAACGGAATACATCAGTTTTACAAATCGGTCAATGATAAGCAATAACAACAATTCCTATACCCACCAGCAGTGCTCCCAAAACAGATGTCGCTTTTCCCAGACTGCATTACAGTCATTGGAGGTGCTCTCAGGTTTGTTGCCTGCATTCCCAGGTATTCCCAAGCGAGTTATCAGTGTTCCCAGAAGTGCTGAAGCTTGTTGCCGGGATAGCCTGTTCAGCCGAAGAATGTTACCTGCATTTCCTGTTGTGCCAAGACTTCTCACCTGCATTCCCAGATGCTCCCCTAGTTGTCACCTAACCTCCTATGTCCTCTCAGATTGGTCACCAGCGCTTCCTGGTGTATCTGAAGGCTGCTGCATCCGTCCAGTCAACCTAGATGTTGCACCACTCTGGCATTCTGGTCCAATTACTTCCAAATACTCTGTGAGACTCGCAATCAGTGAAATACATTGCACTGTGATACCCACCAGGGTCTGTAAGGAACTTAGATGATGGCAGTTGCGACCTCACAATCTCCATCATCAATGAATCGGAGTAGTTAATATTTTTTGTTATCTTTCTGGGAGATGAGAGGGATAGATTCGCCCACAGCTGAGGAAATTTGTACTCCTAGCTAATGTAAGGGTGACTAGGAATGATAGGGCTCAGCACTACAAAGGAAATATGTTGGAGGTTTCTGTGAGGATAGTGTGGAATGAAAATGAACCAAATGGTAACAAAGGAAATGAGAAGAAGTCAATTGATAACAAGAGAGCATTTGTAGGGAAAGTGGAAGGAACAAACAACCAGAAAGGGAAGGGATTATTGGAGCAATACGGTATAATGTCCATTGGAATATGTGGGTAATCATAGACTGGGACGAAGCGAATGGGAACGGGCCTGAATCGGGATGATGAGTTGGATGTGATGGAAGGCCTGGTAGCTGTACAGTTCAGTAGAAGGATGGTTGCAGAAGAGTAAGCAATGGCAGAGGAGGGACTGGTGAAGAAAAGGAGAGGAACCAGGAGAGAATCCATGATTGATGGGTGGCATTCTAACAATTGTATTGCTCCTGATCATAGTCCCACACAACTCATTTCCTTGTTCTTTGACTTGGCAAAGTCCAACTTAGACAAACGCACCAAAGTAGCCTGGGTGAACACCTGCTACAAATGTGTTCCTCAGAAAGTGAAGCCTGTACCCTTGTCAGATGGAAGTGCATCAGTTGCTGGACTCCACTGGAGAGAATGACCTTTTGACCATGCGGTACCAATACCAAGCCCTTCCAATGAGTGGTTTATCCTGAAGATCTCTGATGCAGAAAGTTCTTGAATGTTGATCCTGGTGTAGGTACAACAGTGGTGGGTAGGTAGCATATTATGGCCAAAGGAGGAGGAAGCCTTCCTGGGGATGCTATCCAACAGAGAATATACTCTCCAAGTAATATGGGAGGAGCTAGATATAATCAGTGATGAGGGGGAGCCAAGAAATCGTATCAGGCTGCAGTCTGGTATCATGGTATGAAAGTGTCATTGATTCTACGTTCCCAAGAGAGTCATTCCTGTGCGAACAAAGGTGACAGAGGTGAGTGTTCGGAAGGGCATATTTGAGCCTACTTGTGGCCTCCACAGCAATGCTCACTTCTCAATACCAAGATAGACTGTGTAGTACCACTTCAATATCAATGGCGTGAGTGCAAAAGAGCATACAGTGAGAGATGCAAGAATACCGCCTCCCGACGAAGAGATTTCCAAAGCCTTTGTCAGAGCGCCCATCTATTCACTGATTGATGTCCACTCTGGGTGCAACGAACAAGTTTTGCGCAAGGATAGCTAGAACTGTATGGTCTTTCAGACTACTCAAGGCATATATCGGCCAACCAGACTGGTACAGGGAGTGACCAATTGAGTATTAGGATTTGTCCAAGTATCACAGAAAACACTGAATGCCCACTGGGGATCATATGTGAAAATAATCATTCAGTGTGTCAGTGTGAAATGTCCAAAGAGTCAACCACTGGAGGGAGACAAAGTAGAGCTGCCTGCAGGTCAATGAATTTTACTCCAACATCTCCAGATCATTGATAATGAATGTGCCGGGGTGGAGAGAGCTGAAGCCATCATTTCCGGAGAGAAATCCAGCTAGTTATGGAAAAGGGTGAAAATTGTAGGCTTGGCCTATGGTGAGGTGGGAAGGTGGCCACAAGTGTTAAAGGTGCTGATGGTGTGGAATTCACACTGCTGCAAGAACTGTGCCAAGTGCAGAGCAATTTGAGTGCATTGCACATACTGTCAAATATGTATCCCCATAAATGCCACAGTCTCAGGCCCTCTCCCTTGTTCCAAATCTTGTAGAAGAACCTCAAGTCATAATAGGAGACGGGGAAACGGATAGCTCTGGTGATGTTCAAGGGAGCTCTTCGCACTGCTTCTGCATTGAAGACATTTGATATTACCCACAGCACCACACAAAATGTACTGCAAGTTCACGGCAGCTCAAAAGATTGGGGTGCGATCGCACATCAAGAAGATGAAAACCATATCTGCGACCCGTGTCACAAAGGGCAGTCTTCAGACCATGCTCAGAAGGGATCTGATGTGGGGAGACTGGATTGCCATTGATTGATGAAGATACTTAAGATGTGTTCCAACTATGTATATGCGGTCAGATTCTATGTGGATGCAGGCACTGACACATTACACCAGCAAAATCCGAAATTTGTTTCCAATAATGGACCCACACACCAATCCTTCTCCACATTCTCCACATATACTGCAAGCGGCTTTATGGCATTTTTCTACCATGCATCGAGGCATTCAATGATGTGATTGTGTCATAATGACATTTCAATAACTTCTTTTGTTATTTAAGTTAGTTTACCGCACATGTTTCTATCATGTTGGTCCTCTAGATTTCAATCATTTCGACAGTTTTTTGAACTGTTTCATTGATTTCAAGAATATGCTTAACTATTTGAACCCTTGAGACATCGATTATACAAAGCTTGCACCACTCCCATAACAAAAGTAAGACACCCAGAGTAAACACTCATGAGATTTCTCGGAATCGGAGCAACGATTAGTTCCAGCATTGAATCGAATATTCTACATGTAAAATAAATCAAAAGCATCCAAGTCAATCATGTTGCTCAAGTACCTCCACATGCTATCTGTCAGCAGCGTCAGTGGAAGAACGTGAACAGCCTCTTGGATCGCGCTTCGAGGGACGATGGATGTGGTTCCGACACAGAAATGAGACTTCGGTTGTCAGCTCCCAATGTGTAATGGTTGCATCGTAGGTTGGTGTCCCGCCTCAATAATCACCATACCAGCAGTCTGACCTATCTGCCCTGTTTGAAACGACTGAACCGGGGCAAGAAGCCCTTGAACAGTCGATTCAGCATCCTGGAGGACGAATTGACGCTGCAAACATGCAGGAATGCATCCAGCAGTCGAGGTAAAGTGGCTATCCCAACTCGTCCCCATCCAGAGCAGCACTGCATCATTTCATGGTGGCATATGCTTTGTCCACGTTGTGGTCCGAGTGCAACAAACGATATGAACTGCCTGTTCATTGCATTTAAAACACGTCACCAGAATTACTACAGTGTTGTACGAAATGTATTTTCCATCGCTAAGTGGACTGAATTCCTGATTGTGATGGACGTCATCTGTGAAGTCAGCAAATCTCTTGAAACACCAAGCAATATGATTCTGTAGGTCCCCTTTTGGGATTGCACACCACTAAGCTAAGTCAGCAAGGGTCTGGATTTCTGATAGCAGGTAATTCATCCACCACTTGAGAGGCACTTTTATTTGAGGCATTTCATCGTCGAAATGTTGTTCTGCAGCATTTGCATTCAGCTCTCGATACTGAAACTTCTCCATTTGGGCTGTTTTTCGCACACTCAGGAACATGGCCTCCTGAAAATAGTATTGTGGGTACGCTTGTTTACGATCCATCATCGCTCTTTTTGGGAGCTTAGCACAGGCAATGATCAGGTTACCAAGCTGGCGGATATGAACAGAGAAGTGGTTCAGGAGATGCATTTTCACCAAGTTGAAATCCGATCTGTGGACAGGATATTGTGCAATTTCTGACTAGATCTGCGTATTTTCTTGATCAGCACGATGACACTTTGCCACCACAGAAACATTGTTCCAAGCAGGGTCAGTCTCCTGTTCCTCCTGTATTTCGAAAGTTGTCTACTTTTTGAACGATTCCGAGACCTTCTTTGCAAGTTTACTGGCACACACTCCACTGAAACCATCCTTGTGACAATGAAGCACCTCTAGATCCTTCTCCATGTACTTCATCATGGCTTCTGTATGGTACCAGTACTATGCCATGAGGTGAAAATACACTAAGTTCTTGATGCGCAACAGTGCTTCAGTGAAGCGAATCCTTTGGCTCGCCAAAGGGTATAAAAGAGTCCCTGTGCAATCTGGAACAATCAAGCGCCCAAGTGCTTTCATCTCCTTCCCACTTCATTGCATCACCTGTCTATATGACTTGTTGAATCAAGCAAAGCCAGGATATGGAGGCATCAGAGCCCAGTGCTGGTTGAATTCGTCAATCTTGAAATGTTGTTCCAGGAATGACATTGCCCAGTCCATCAAATACATAATCATACCGAGATAGAGGGTATGAAGATCATTGGGTAAAACAATAGTTGACCAGGAGATGCATTTCATATTCCGGAAGACTCCTTCTGAGGTTCCAACTGCTCGATGTTCCAGATAGTGTCTTGCTTCCAGCCTCTCGGTCTCATCTCCCTGAGTCACAAGTATCATCCTTTCAAAGTATGGCCAATAGTCTCTGAATGGCCATGACCATGAATTCCCATCCCCAAACACGAAATTGGGTGCTTTGAAGGCCACTCAATGATGCAACTTGATCGTGCGCAAATGAATGTTTTCGATGTAGTTGGCCATCCATGCCCAGATGGCTGGATGACATTGCCCCATCGGACTCTCCGCACAAAGCATAGGGTTTCCGGAGTTGAAAAGTGTGTCGAGAGGATGAAGTATAAGCTCGAAGACCCTCCTTCAAACCTCCCAATCATGGATTCTTTATTCTTTCACGGCTCTTGTTTTTCCATGCCTTTCAACATGATGGTTCGGAGGGACAGGAGGAATGGCAACAAAGTTGTGTGCAAGATTCGAAGGCATTGATCTAATCGTCAAGTTGATGTTTCTGAGACTGAAATATACTGGCAATTCCATCATGTCACCGTAATGGTTTGTATTTTGTGTCTGGTATGAACTGCCAGATGCAAGGACAATCGTAGCTCCAAGCGGCTGCCGTCGCTATTGACGCAGTCAAAATCATTGTAGCTATGATGTTAATCAACTAATCTACCGGTTCGATCCACCACCAGTCCTGTGATTTCGTCTTAGTGTAGATATGTTCCTCACATTTAATGAATTTCTTTTGCTGGAGCATATGACATATGTTCCGTGAATGCAGCCGATTGCATGAGGAGCTCAATGCATTCAACAGGATTGCGGTAGAAGAAAGGTGTCTAATAATTGTCACGAAGGTTGATCTGATCGGCCAATCAATTGTAACCGCATTTTGTCCAATTTTGAAGAGTCAATCCCCATCATATAGAACATTTCATTCAACCTTTGGAATAGAGTGTGGGACAAAGTGAAGTTGCTGACGGTTTCCATTGTAGGGTTCCTGAAATGGTCGTTGACAGCAGCTCTGCTGAAGTTGTGCTTGACGAACCAGTGCGCTAATTGATACTCCTCCTGGCAAGAAAACTGTGAATGGATATCTGTTTTATAGTCGAAGATATTGAAATACTGACTACTAATAGGTGTGCTGGCTAGACGGTGGTCTAAGCGTTGATTACCTTAAATATGTGTCCGTACTGGAGGTTGCTCAGGATTAACATACGCATTTTCAGTATCTGCTTATGTATCTCTGGAATCATCGTTGGAAGGGTGAAGAAATGGGTCACAATGTGGTTCATCAAAGATTGGAAGTAGAATACTATTGTGCTCGATCACAAAACCATCATCTGGCTGCTGTTTGGCAGATCTGTATACTATCTGTTCTTTGTGGTCATCACTGAGGTGAGTGATGTCAGCAGTATTTTAGGGGTACATCATCGAGCAGTTTAGAGACTGTTGACAAATATCCATGTTTCGTTCACAGAATGAAATGTCACAACAATGTGAAGAAATGTCTCAATTGGTTTGCGACAACTCATATGATTGAAATCTTGCTGGGTTCCGGACAAGGCCACACCTTGATTTACTTCTTCCAAATCGGGGTCCTACCAATCTCTTAGAATTTGTCTCATCCTTTGTCACATGTTGGCAATGTGGTTAATTGTGCTCTCATTTGCAACACCACTTGGATCTCGAAAAACATACCGCCTCTGCATTCAGCTCATAGCGGCAATTGTTTTTCAGCCTTACAAGGTGCTATTTCACCCATTTCCTAATTTCTGGCTGTTACTTTGTGTTAAGTTCATACCATAAATTAACTGTGCATTCTCCTTAGATACTGACCAAGAGATGTCATCATGGGGTACAAGAACTAGTGCAAGGAGATATGTGTGAGATATGATTGCGGAGCATGCGTTGAGTTGTCTTGGTGATCGATATCAGCATTCCGTTGACCAATTAGGGCGCTTACTTAATGCAATGGAAATTGGTTCCTAGCTGAATAGCAGCCAAGATGATGTCACCAGATCAAGATAACCCCTTCATGCCCACATATGTATTCGCCTTGCCTACCCACCTTACATAAAATCTCTACAACCTTTAACACACCCTCCTCACCACTGCTACTGCATTGCATCACCCTTGACAATATATTCAACACTTCCAACCCTGCTTTAGAGTAACGAGAATTTGTTATCCACCACTCAATCATTGACCTCCGTTGACAACCTAAACAGAGATGTGACATCTTCTGATTGCTGAAATCAGTGGTCACAGATGCAACTACAATCCAGATGCCAACTCAGCAAGTCCACCTCTGGGCCCAGAACGCTGGTGTTGGAGTCTGCCAATGGACAGCAGAAACTATTGGAATTTGGCAGGAGCAGGGTGGATGCACAGCACACCGGAGAGATAATCAAGTGAGGTAGCGTATCTGGATGATTGCCCAGTCCATGAGGATCAGCAACAAACTGGACACCCGTCCTGAGCAATGGGATCACTTAATCATTTGCTGCGTTTCTTGAATCACTGATATGGCTTCGGACAGGCCACTTTGAAAATGGTACATGGCAGAGAAGACTATCCTCGACGTTCAGAAACTCACGGCAACACTGGGTGTGTTCGCAGAGGTTCGCCATTGCTGAAGGAAGAATAGTATTGACGAAACCACATCTAGGAAGAGGTGATTCAATCACATTGGTCTGTATTTCATCGCCCCGATGCTTCTTTGCATTTTCCAGATGATGTGTAGATGCTGAAGTTGCTGAGGACATAACTTCGCATGAAACGTCTTCACCAGTTAAGATTTTTTGTGACACCTTGACAAATTTCCTTGCCAAGCAGTTGAGCTTTACCATCACCTATATGGATTCCGACATTGCCGGGAAGGGGGTGGGTGAAAACAATACTCACCTGTTATCATGGTACTGGCCTGCGGATGATGAATCGATAGTTCCAATAGTTACATCAATCATCGATACAACCATTTTCTTAATAGTGTACGCTGCAATTGCTGGTCTGCCAGACCTGAGCAGGAAAACCCAAGAGCTTTGGGGCTGCTAGGAGCAGCCCACTGCAGATGGTGGTCCACACCGTCGTAATTTTACCCCAATCTACTACAACACTACTGCCGCTGGACAGGTAAAGGCGGCGATGAAATTGAACGACCCAACCCGTTCTTGAGTCGTTAATTGTTGGACCCAGGCCGACGGCACATATGGAGCCCAGATGCGTATGCGTGGTGGCAGCAGCTACCTCCCACTGGATGATATCCTCTCGCCTCCAGGCAAGGACATGATCAATGATATCATGCAGGAATGGGATCATGATGCTGAGATGCGGTGCGCACATCCGAGAAGCTTCCCGACAACTAGCACAGGCATTCACATGTTCCATTGGCAGCTTCATATGAGGTATATCAGACAGCAGCGACACCTTGAAATCATCCGACACCATGCTATTGCTCTCTTTGCCAGTTATGAGCAAAGCGGTGTGGATGAAGGGGATGTGGCTTGGCTATACGAGCACAATCAAATTGTGAATCCTTACGCTGCAGGCTCTTCGGCCAAGAGGAAGTATTAGGGTAGCTGCCCAGCTGGAAATTAGTCGTGGTGGGGATGCAATGCTCTGGCTGGACGGTCGCTCAATGATTTGCGATGTGAGTGGGTGTTTTTCTGGCACTTTGCAGGGTGGACGGATGAGTGATAATATGGTGTTTGTTGGAGAAGTTTTGTGTCTCATTTTGGTGTAGAGTGTATATTATTATCACATGGGTCATATTCATGCATGATGGGATGTGTTGAGAGTCAATGATGTTGGGATTAACCGTTGAGACTCTGGGTTGTGGGAAATGCTTAGTGGCAGTGATAGGACTCTGTGTATGGCTATTATGAAATTCATTGTTCGGTATCTTTGTGCAACCGAAGTTAGCCTGAATGATTGGTGAAACGCGATCACTGTTATACTTGATGCAATGATGATTTTCGTCAAAAAATGCCAATGAACAACCCTGTACCATGCTTATCAGCTGCCATTCTTAGTTCGGAGTCCCCATCCATCCAAAGAGTTGGCGGTGTGGATGATGCGACATGCCAAGATCCTAGAATTATTGACATGATATAATGACCCATCTCGCCGATGCTCTTGATCATATCAACATTTGGTTTGTTCTACTCAACACTTCAATTCACTTACTGTACATTCGATTACATTTCCTTTAGTCACTCTGTCATTTTTTCTGTTGATATCACTCCCCACCTTTTTGAATCATGACACGATGGCGCCGCACATGTCCTCCTCATCCTTTTCCCTCCAGCTCAATGAACAGAAGACCATGTATTCAGTAGTATGATCTTGATGACAATCACAGTATGATACCGGACAATTACGATGATTGTTGCGATAACAATTCAGAATCAGAACACAAGCCTCTACTACGACCATCCGAGAAAGCAATGGGCAAGCGGCCATCAAATGTTTCCTCCACGTCAACACTTGGTACACGAGTCATGGCAACTCAACCAATTCCTACAGCAGCAGAACCCCTACATCCTGATTGTGGGGAGGTATATATTGTCTAGGAGGAGGAGAATCAAAGCCAGCCTGTCCCGCTGGGATCTGAGAAAGTATTGGATCAAGTGTGGAAATGATGGTATTTGCCCGAGAATGAATAAATTTACTGGAGAAATGATTGAAGTGAGGGCTGTGAGCAATTGGTCGCATGGAAAGATGGAAATCTGAGGTGATATGAGCCCATTGCTGAAGACGTGACAGGCCTCATCATCGGTGCAGAATGCACTGCACACAGAACTTTCTCAGGTGCTCCAGCCATGGTCATGGCACATGCGAAGCCTATAGCTGTCGATTGTGCGATGTATGTGAATCTCTTAGCCAAGAATGCAGTGAAGACCCCCAATATTCATAGTTGGTGGTATGAGGAAATCACCAGGATTGATCCAGCCCAGAGATACTCAGACACTCCACATGCCTACATGTCAGTATTTAATGAATCATCTGAAACACTATTTTCCTTGGTGAAACTGCGCATCAGGCTCTGGGAAAGATTACTTGCTCTGGAGCTGCAATGGGACAACACTCCAAGACTTGAATTCACTCTAATTCCGGATTTCGAACAAAGTCACCTACCACGATCCTGACAATGGTAGCCTGGCGATTGGACGAGGACAGGTGTGCACGCCTCACAATCATTTGTGAGGTAAGTTCAAAGTTCTCATGTTGTGTAATCGTTGTCTGGACAATCAATTCAGGTGTGCAAGTTTCGATTTGCAGCGACCGAAATTGTGGATGTTATTCACCAGACATACTTCTGAGGTGTACAACAAATGGGAATGAAAGATAGATCATGGATTGATAAAATGAACCCGACAGTAATTGCCCTCACAGCGATGGCCATCCACCATTGCCTGTCGGCCTGGAAACCAGGCCAGTTCAGGGTTGCGGTTTGGTGCAGGAGGTGGAGCACAACATATGTGCGATACAAAAACCATTGATCATATGGTTAATAATGCATGCACAGATGTATTTCATTTTCTCAATAGTAATTTTCGTTCTTACTCACCACAGGTTCAACTGAAAATGAAAGACAATATCCACAGTATAATTCGCCAAAGGATGCACTCAACTGGTACAGACCCAGCGATGGCTCAACATCACAATGATCGATGCAGCATTAATGAGGACTTCCTTGATTACTTCCCAGAGGAGCTGATAGTGCAGCCCGACAATTCTTTCAATAGTCCAGCATCTTTGTTGCTGCTACTGACACTAGCATGCAATTCTCTGCTATTCTGCCTATGGGAGAGTCTGTCATCGCCAGCAGCAGCCATCCTGTCCCTTGCAGAGACAGCAACAGCAACGACATTACCAATATCACCAACATCACCAGCGTTGAGAATAAGGGAGTAGTCAATGGAACATCATTTCAAGAGGGTGCGATATCGCTGGGAAATTAGGAATGGTGTCAGCGATCCGATTCAGGATTTCCGTTGTGTGCTATCTCATTCTAGGCTTCATCGATATATCATACAAGTAGAAAATGTAATAGAAATGACGGTTTACTGAAGTCTGATCTCAACCGGGTGAAATCATAATTGCCATGATGCATAACTCTCCTGTGATGGTTGAACCACTGTTCGGTACTGAATGATCATGTATCAACAAATTAAATATTTGAATCACTTCTGCATTGTAACTATCATTGGTCAAATTAAGCCTGGAGGAATCTTTAAACACATGAACAACATGCTTCATTAAACATACAGGGTGAGTAATATCATCATCGCAAGGATGAATCACATGTGGTGAGGTAGGTGTATGCCAAGAGATGATTCAAGATATTGCCAAAGGATGTATGAACCATTCGTCAAGTGCTCGGTGTCATAGTCGCAACAGTGGGTACACTGGTTGTGACCATTCAAAACATCATCATGACAACTCAAAGAACACTGAGGAATGTCCAGGCAATGCCATATATCAGGGAAACCACTATTTCATTTTTTTCAGTTTGTGGGTACCAGAAACTAAATATATTCAATGAGGGAAATTTAGTTTTTGCTGATGTTCATTTGACATGCGATAATTCCAAAACGCCTCACACACAACTCCTCACCACGATTCATCTCTGACGTCTTTAGATTTCTACAAGTGGCAGTCAAGTACCGAAGAGAGCGTCGTGCCACACGGTCACTGCTTTGGGCGATCAATCTGTTTATTCACAGGCATGTGGACAAGATAACCTGGCAGCATTTGTCCTTCACATATCAAACCGGCCTGGCATTAGTTATG
>Ga0307512_10000490_pt1 | contig 58227 bp, 60 predicted proteins | sample 14_EM_MG_FD_200267 | JGI IMG/M metagenome (GOLD analysis project Ga0307512, IMG submission 200267) | Populus trichocarpa ectomycorrhiza microbial communities from riparian zone in the Pacific Northwest, United States - 14_EM | ecosystem: Host-associated > Plants > Roots > Unclassified | place... | reverse complement strand
GGGAAGAGTCAAATACTTCGAAAAGAGGGCAATGCAAGAATCAACAAGGTGTCGGCCATGAGACCAGGTTTAGCAAAGATAATTGAGAAAGTACGTATTTCAAGATATTTTGAAAGTCCTGAAGCTGCCCTTCATATAGCAGAGAATGCTTGCTGTATTAATTACGCTAACACCTGGTCGCCGGAACGAGTTCATTGACTGTCAAAAAGCCAAAGTCCACAATTGCAGTACTTCTGATTATGGATGTGAAGACACGTTGGAACTCTACACTGGAGTTGCTTGAGCGCGCCTATCGTTTACGGGAATTCACACGCGAGTGGCTTCAAAACCCAAAATACAGCGAATACCGGCCGCTATTCACAACTCAGGATGAATGGACGATAGTCCAGGATGTCATACAAGTATTGAGGCCATTTTGGTATTGGACCCTTTGAATGTCGAAGAGGCATACAGTCACATTGCATCACGTTATCACAGTATACAATGACATGTTCGATCACATTGATGGCGTGATGCGAGCTTTGGCCAAGAAGAAGACTCAATGGAAAGATGACTTGTTCTTCACTGTGAAGTTAGCTCAGCAGAAGCTTTCCAAATACTATGCCGAAGTGACTCCAACGACAGGCATGCTTCTTATTTCCGCACACATCCTCGATCCTTTCAGGAAGTTGAGATCGTTTAGATAGTGGGACAAGGGAATGGATATTAATCCTGAGGACGAGACATCCTACACTACACAATACCAAGAGGCCTTTCTGAAGTATGTCGAGAATGAATACTGTGCCAAACATCGACGTGTGCCGGTCAATAAACTCGAAACCGTACCAAGCAGCAATCTCGTCCCCTCTGCAACGGTTTCAGGGTCCTATCAATCATTCTTTGATCCATATGATTTGTCCAGCGATGATGAGGAATACTTAACGCCTAACAATGTGGCTGAGACGACACCCGTATGAAGTGATCGCGCAGCCCCCTTATTGACTGCCGCCAGGCTCTATTTGAATTCGCCTGAAGCGCCAAAGAACTGGGGACAAATCAATCCAAATCTCAATGATTACCACTCGGACCCAATGGAGATTAGCAGTACATTTTGGATACCGGACATAACCGATTGGTGGCGCCGACAGGAGGAAACGCCCTCAAAGTTCGCCGATCTCCCCAATGTGGCGCGCCACATATTCTCTATCATACCACATGGTGTCGGAGTGGAGGCCAATTTTTCCCTTGGCCGAGATGTTATCGGCTGGAGGCAGTCAAAAACCACAGGCAAGACCCTTCGCGAAAAAGTTGTCGTAAGGCAGTCTGCTCGAGCCAATAACCGGATTTTTGCAGGCATTGATCCAGAATTACATACCACGAACACACAAAATGACTCAAAAATGAAGAAAGAGGCGGAGGAAAGGAAATTGCACAGAATGGCCAAGGTTCACGACTTTTTGGAGATGTGGCAGGGCAGTCAAAACCCACGAGCTACCCAGAAGGAATCTCGTGCTCAAAACAAGCAGATGACCGCCGTGGGATACATTTCGGACTCGGAAGAGATCGTCAAAGCATCCTGGTCACTCTTTCAACATGATGGTGCCGCTGCATTTAAATTGTCAGAAAGATCACCTTTGCCACCAGCTTTGTCTGCAAAGGACCTCCCTGGAGGAAGAACTCAAATCTTAAATGTCCGCCGAATCCGGAGAATCAACCGTCATCCAGTCGAAAGCGACGATGATAGCACACCTGAAAGCATTTCGGATACAGATGATTGGCTTAACTGGAATCGCGATTTGGATAATCGAAATGACAGTGAAGAGGATTGTGCAGTGGATGATGAATCCGATATAGAGCACAACAATGGCATCGAGGATCCGGAATACCCAGAGCAGCAGGATGTGAGCGCCGCGCCAAATGTGCCCGGATAGGTTCGGCCGACCCGGAAGTCAAAGAGACAGGCTGAAGAGCTGTTGGTGACGGTCAATGCAGTTGAAATGCGGAGAAATAAAGGAGGAAACAAAAAGTAGGACAGGATGCGTCAATGGTTCACCAGCTGTATGTAGCGTGACCGAGAATTTCAGTTAGAGATGTATTATGGGCGAATGGTAAGAAGTAGCTTGTGAATATCGGTTCATAAATAGATGCATAGCAGGCGCAATGAATCTTTTGGCATGAATCTTTTGGCATGATACATCAATTGTAGTCGTGTGAGAGTGAACGGTGAAACATGATTACGCCACTCGGCTTTGCCACAAGGCTGAGTCTTAATCAAGCAGAAACACAATCGATAAAGTCAAATCAGGATGAATACAATTATCGACGGCAGCAGATGTTGAATGGACAATACGTTAAAATGAACGTCAACGGAGCGTCAACAATTTGTGGTCTTGTAAGTATGGTAATATCCCAGAGACTTGGTCTTTGTTATGTATAACGGACCTATTGGCCGCTTTTATTGGCAAAGGGATAGCAACATGGTCACCGCCCCATTCTTATCATGAGCGTCAATGGAGCGTCAACAATTTGTGGTCTTGTAACTACGGTAATTCACCAGTGACTTGGTCGTTGTTACGCATAACGGACGTATTGGCCGTTTTCATTGGCAAAAGATATAGCAACACGGTCACCGCCCCATTCTTAGCATGAGCGTCAACGGAACGTCAACGATTTGTGGTCTTGTAAGTACGGTAATTCACCAGTGACTTGGTCGTTGTTATGCATAACGGACATATTGGCCGCTTTTCTTGGCAAAAGGGATAGCAACATAGTCACCGCCACATTCTTAGCATGAGCGTCAACGGAGCGTCAACGATTTTTAGCTTTGCATCTTGAGTAAGTTATGTTCCGATTGGTCGCAGACATCCATCTATGAGATATTGGCAGCCTTTACTCGCAAAAACAACTGCGACATGCTCCCTGCGGCATCCTGAAAATGAGCGTCAATGGAGCGTCAACAGTTTTAGGACCTGCATATTGCGTAATCAAGGCGTCGCGCGGATCTTCGCGTGCATAACAGTATTATTGATCGCCTTGCTAGGCAAAAATACCATATATCGAAGGTGAAACACAGATACCAAATTAATCGACATTGCCAACTGCTCAACAAGCAAAAGCACGGTGTTGGTTGCTGTAAATGCGATTTCGATAAGATACTATTAACACACTGCAAATTCAAGATCCCTATATGAATCTATAGATGGACCCGCTGGGCGACCCGCTGACAACCCGCCCAATTCAGACGGGTTGGGAGTTTACCATGGAACCGTACCCGAGTAGGCAGTTCGGGTTTATTGACGACCCGGACCGCCAATTTGGCAACGGTTTGGTTTGGAACCGGACCCGGACCCAAAGTGACGGTCCGGAACCATTGCCAACACTAGCGCTGCCGCACCATTTTTGCAATTGTGCCCATCACCCAGCCGGGTTCGTCATCTTCGCTCAGCTGGGCCTGATCTGTCTTTGCATCGTCTTCATCTTTCTCATCCTCCCTATTGTCGGAACTTGCGATATTACTCAGACTGTCTCCGATAGCAAGCATCATCTTGTAGAATGTTTTTTCCGGGTATCTGGTCATCAATCCCGCATTTTCAGCTCCCTCTGTATCTTCCTGCCCCTGCCTGATCGCTCCCTCTGCGTCTTCAACTCGCTTTCTTGGCCCAGCGTTTTCTCTCTCAACATGATCCTCAATCCATTTCTCATTCTCTGATTGCTCAAGAAGTGCATTTCTCGCCATTTCTCGGCTGCAAGCTTCTTTTTGGATCTCAAACTGCGCAATGCCCCAAGGGCATGGGCTCATTGTGCTTCCAAGCCACTCTGGCGTTCATTCGTTTGATGACGTCGTTGGGTGGACAGCTTTGTTGATTTGCCATATTTGCCAGCTGGAAGTGGTGTATAGTTCTGTTTTGGAGCATTGACCATTGTGGTTTGTGTTGATTTTGTTGTTGGGCGAGATGTTGGATGTTGCAAGTTATGGACAATATGGAAGACAGCTGCGTCTTTTATGTTACAGTTGGTACATTTACTCATCTTGAACAAAGCAAAATTTCACTTCTGACTGTCAATAAATTCGGAATAGTGAAGCTAACCATACAACCTGACGTGAATGTTAGTGTCAGTCTCATGTGATATCCCAGGGATGATTTGAGACAAACATCAGTAGACGTCCTTTGCCTCGAACACCATCCTAATAATATCTAACAATCATGCGATTTTGGCTGTTGTATACCGAATGTTAGCAACTGTTCCAACCCACTACATTGGTTCCGGGTTAGGGTTGGAACTGGAACCTAACCATTACAATGATTTTACCACCTGAATAACTCGGACCGTTGCATTTGGGCCCATTTCCACCTCAAAACCCGGCCTTTGCAAGCCCAGATGTTTCGCTCCAATTCAGTATTTGAGTTCTGATCATATTGTGACTTGATCACTACGTAGATTGTGCAGTTTTAGCCGATCTTTCACCTCCCGCGCTCAGATGTATAATCCGACCAATATTTGTTGAGTGGCTATCGAAAACCCCCGAAATTCGCTTATAATTTGCCCTTATTTCACAGCCACTCAAAGAATATCAGTCAGATCGCAAATGTGAAAGCGGGAGGTGACAGAGCGGCTGAAACTGCACAATCTATGTACTGATCATGTCACAATACGGTCAGAACTGGAATACTTAATTGCAGCCAAAAGTGTAGGACCCGCAAAATGGACCCGCGGTCTAGTTCCTACCCGGCCAAACATCGCTGGGTTTCAGTCTGGTCCGAGTAGCGACCCAGCCCTAGTTGACCGGTTCAGTTCCTCGGCGGTTACTAATCTGGACAGGAGTCTCAGTTCCGGTTCCAACCCAGACCAATGCGGGGTAACCCGGAACCGTTGCTAACACTACGTAAACCGCGATTGATCCCTCTTACCACACACACTACATCGGACCGACTGATTGCAAATTGAGGGGAGGTGCAAAACCCCTGCATCTTGCAGCCATTCTCAGCAGGACTCATCTTGAGTATAACGATCATGTTGGCTGCTACTTATTCTATTCTGACATGAGGCTAACAGTATAGTGCTCAGGGCTTCCCACTTCTTTTTGTTATCATCTTCCTCTCCTATTCCACACCACCAAATGATGGATATACAACCACCTCAGCTAGGTGAGAGTGGATCTAAATCCAGCTGATTGGCAGGCGCTACATCAAATACGGCAATCATTGGCACACAGAAAGGATGCATACACCAGTTAGTTCACCATGACGCTGTCTATGCAGCCACCTCACATATGATCCAGGATGCACACTCAAAAATCCTCCGTAAGACTGGAAGCAGCAAGAATAAGAAGCAGCATGCAGTTGGATGTGACTCTATCCATATCAACGTAAACAGCTGTCAACTAACTATATAATGTAAAGCAGGTGTCCGTAGAGAGCTACATGACTAATTTATCGCTGCCCGTAACGGGAAAACTCCATGGTCGACAAAGGCATTTGTCCGCACTGTCCACGACATCGAATATCATGATGTCGTCAGCTCTGGGATGTTCACAGATGAATGTCCTGATAAGCATCCCCGTGAGTGGACAAAACAGGCTTTAATCACATTGGGGGAGGCTACCTACGCGTATATTGTAGAGGTAATACCTGAATCTCATTGTTAGAAGCAGCAACCAATTTGATGAACATTTTCAATATGTCTGGTACTATGGCAAGGCAGGTAGGTCGGGTACAGCTGGAACAGTCCGACATGCGCCTGGCCTTGAATATGGCCAAAATTACCAAAGGAGGGTATTCGCACTCCACCACAGAGGAAACGCAATAGCTGATCAAGAAACCTCATGCCGAGGTCTGAGAAGAGAAGAAGCGGGGTATTGAGTTTCCCGGGCATAAAGAGGTGGAGGTTGCGATAGAAAGACACCAGGCTATGCTTCGTCAAAACCACATGTCCCAATGCATTCCTTGCCAAATGGCACTGCAAAGAATCCTCAGACAAGCTGGGGACACAAAGGAACAGGTGCACCTCCACACACCCAACACAGACAGCCGATGCCACCGCTGCCCGGCACGCCACACACCCCAACCGGTAGAAATTCCGGAGCACAATGATCCCAACTCGTCAATCTGCAGGCCAGATATGAGTATTCATATGCAGCCCTTCCGAGTGCTGAATTTTTCAATCTTGATATATCTGCCTAGGATAGCCAGCAGGATACAGATTTTGATCCAGATACACTGACTGATAAAGGAACATCCACTGGTTGGTACACCATCTGTTGTGTGGTAATGCAGCTAACATCCATTTTGAAGACCAGAGTAGCCTTTGAAGCGAACCTGCAAGTGATGACGAGCATCAGTCGAAAGGCACGGGAATTTGGAGATTATTATGATGACTTTATATGTATTATTAAGGATTCACATAGTGATTAAGATGAGGGTAAATGAAAATGCTAGAAAGGCCATCAAATCAATGTGAATGATAGACCACACGAAATCAAATGATTGCATATGGTGAATACACCCATGGCAAAATGACCGTCAACGGAGCGTCAACAATTTCAGGTGGTCTAAGTCTGTTAATTAAATATTGATTCAGTCATGGTTATACCTAATCAATGTATTGGCCACCTTCATAGGCACTAATTATAACGACACCCTCCCTACCTCATCTTGAAAATGAGCATCAATTGAGCATCAATGATTTCTGGTCATGGGTCCTGGGTAATCACACCGCCGATACGTTGCAGTCAGTTATATAGGAATACTTGGCCGCCTTTATAGGCAAAACAGAATGCAATACCCTCCCTGCCCCATCTTGAGAATGAGCAACAACAGCGCATCAACAATCTTTGGTCCTGCGTCCTGGGTAATCACACTGCCGATAGCTTGTAGTCAGCCATACAGGTAAATTTGGCCACCTTTGTAGGGGCAATAGATTGCAATACACTCCCTGCCCCATCTTGAGAATGAGCATCAACAGAGCGTCTACGATGTTTGGTAATGCGTCTAGGGTAATAACACTGCCGATAGGTTGCAGTCAGTCATAAAGGAATCTTTGGCCGCCTTTATAGGCAAAACAGGTTGCACTACTCTCCCTGCCCCATCGTCAAAATGAGCGTCAACGGAACGTCAACGATTGTTGGTCGCGTATCTTGGGTCATCTGAATGGCGACAGGTTGTATACAGTCATAAACGGAGCTTTGGCTGCCTTGATTGGCAAAGATGAAGTGAAACGCCCCCTGCCCCATCTGGAGAATGGGCGTCAACGGAGTGTCAACGATTGTTGGCCTTCCATCATGGTCAATGACTGCATGATGTGGCCGTTATGGTCCATATACATCGTTTTGACTGTTTTTATACATTAAAGGCTCAAGAATACTTAGTGGTAGCAGTGTAAATGAAATAAGTTGTTACTGTCCCAGAGGATGTGGCGGGAATATCCCGTACATATCTGCCTATACAGGCTGCCAAATCCTTGTCTATGGATGCTTGAGATCAACCGCCACTCATATTACTGATGATGCAAGACCAAAAATCGATGACACTCAGTTGACGCTCATTTTCAGGATGTGGTAGGGCAGGTGCGTCAGTTCGTTTTGCACATTAGGGCGGCCAATATGTCAAGAATAAACTGTAATGTACCATCGACAATCGTTGACGATTAACAGTTGCATAGCTGAATGGGACCGTGAATGTGAAACCCGAAACGCAGAACCAGAGAATGCAACCGACAGGTCTAGCCAAACCCGGCGGAACCCGTCGGTTGACGGGTATGGGTTTGGCCTGCCAAGAGTCAGCAAGCCAGGTTTTTGGACAGGTCTGGAACTGAACCAAACTGCATTTGCGGTCCAAACCCGAACTGCTGGCGTGTTACCCCGACACGTTGCTAACACTACTCAGCATAGGTCTGTGGGAGACTTCAAGAGCTGCTGAGACCTCAGCGCAGCATTGCGCAGCTCTAGTATGAGCATCAGGCCTGGGTACCCTGCCGGAAGTCCCAGTTCAGACCGCAACAACGGTTCTGTTTAATTCGAGACCCATCCAAAGACCCAATCTAGTGCATCATGGTGGGCCAAACCTGTACCCGTACCCATCAACCTGAGGGATTTGGTGTGTTGAGCGACATCCATAGGTAGAATATCTCGGATTCTGGTTTTCGGGGTTTTCAATGTATGGTCTCTTTCAGATATCCTACTGTTAATCGCTAAATATTCACTTTGGTACATCATTGTCTTTTTATGATGTGTTGGCTGCCTGTATAATAAAACACAAGGGTGACACACTCCATGCCAGATGTTGATAATGAAAGTCAACGGAGCATCAACAATGATTGGTATTGCACCTTTGGTAGTCTGAGTGGCAATCAGATGCAGACATTCATGAATGGGGTGTATGCCCCATGTATAAGCAAAAGTTAATGTGACATGCTACCTGCCCCATTCTGAAAATTAGTGTCAACAGTGCTTCCACGATTTTTGGCCTTACTTCGTGGTTCATCTGAGTGGTGCTTGGTTGCACACATTCACAAATGAGGCATAGGCCACTATTATGGGCAAAAGAGAAAGCGACAAGCTCCCTGCACGATTCTGAAAATGAGCATCAGCAGGGAGTCAATGATTTCTCGGTACTGAAAGTCAGGTAGTTAATCAGAGACTTGGTGGTTTCAATTCATAAAGAAAGTATTGGCCGCCTTCAGGGGCAAGAACGCTAGCTACAGCTTCGCTACTATGTCCTGAAAATGAAAGTCAATGGAGTGTCAACAATTTTTGGTCTTGTAAGTTGGGTAATTTGTTGAGCTGATTGGAAGTACAGATATCACTATGCCAAGGACTATAATGTAACTTGCCTCTTTGGTAGTTAGCGCCATTAGTCATTGATCGACCTTATGTCAATGTGACATGTCTCATTACATGATTCAATAGACACACCTTCGCATACGCCCGCGCACACTGGACTACTCGGGCACACGCCACTGTACAACAGGTTATGAGCCCTTGCGTTTGAAAAGGGAACCGACAATTAATACTTCCATTTTCATTTGTCGAGTGGAGGTCAACATCGTCACGGAGAAGCATCTCCACACGCTAAGTAATTACCCCGCATCCTGCCATGTCTCTGACGGCAACCGCTGGACGTCTCCCGTAGAGTCCGAGAGATTACGATAACGGACGATTGCAATACAAGATGAGTTTGACTACAATCACCATCACCAAGTTCAATGGCACGAACTATGCACAATGCTTAACCGAGATGGCCCTACTTTTCGAACAGAAGCAAGTGTATGGTATCATCAAAGGATACGATGAGCGGCCGGAAGAGCCAGCAGCAAACGCAACCGCCACAGAGAAGGTCGCTTTCAAACACTGGATGAATCGCCATGGTGTTGCCAGATCGACTATCCTGCTGGGTATGGAACCGAGGATACAAACGGAATTTACAGTCGTTGACGGTGTGAAGACGCTTGGGGAAAAGCTAGCACCAGCCTACAAGTCAAAGTTAAAAGCTCAACATCTTCGTGATTAGGGAAGACCTTTGTAGCATCAAGCAACAGGACTGCGGAGATGTCGACAACTACGTATCATGGATTGATCGGAAAGTCAAGGATTACAATCTCTGTGCAGGACCATCGACCACTGGCACTGATGCTGCCGACACCGACACCGATGCGAATGCAAAGACAATCGCCCAGATGAGTGAACAGGAACACATCCTCTACCTCCTTCGCGGGATCCCAAGGAACGACAAGTGGAATGTCTTCCTGGAGCTCATTATGGACAATAACGCCACGATGACCGCCACACCAGATGTGATCGTCCCCAAGCTCGTCGAAAAGGAAGCTGCAATCCAGAGAGAGAATGGGTTCGCTCCAGAAGCTCTGTTCTTTGCAAAGAAAGGTGGCAAAGGCAGCAGAGGTGGCAAAGTCGGCAAAATTCCAAACAGGGATAAGAGAGATAATATGAGAGATAATAAGGACGATAGGAAACAGAAGGATCTGCGGAAGTGCTTTCATTGCCAGCAGCGAGGGCATATCACCGAGAACTGCCTGAGCAAGCAACGCGGCGATCCTCCAATGGCTGCCGACACTGCAGCACAAGCATCAACTGAAGCCTCGGCTACTTCGACTCTCACCACGTCGATCGAGAACTATTGAATGGTGGCCAGCTCAGATGCTTCATCGAGTGATTGGTTCATCGATTGCGGATGCATGACCCACATCTCCAGCCGTCGATCAATGTTCATCATCTACACCGCATATCATCCGAATACAAAGAAGGTTAAGGGATACAATTCGGTCACATCGTTTGCATCCGGATATGGAAATGTTTGGTTGATTCGCCAGCTGCCAGATGGAATGACGGAAACAATCATACTTCAAGAAGTTGTGCATTTGCCAGGATCGTTCAATCTCATCTCACAATCGCAGATCATGGACAAGGACGTCATATTTGAACCGGTGAATCACTACAGTCTCAACCTCTACAATCGCCACGGCAAGTTGATTGCCACTGCACCACAGGTGGATGGGCTCTTCGTTCTGGATCACGTTCTGGATCTAGCTCCGGAATTGACCGACTACACCGATATCAACAACGACAGCTGCCTGCTGGCACTTTACGCAACTGGGCATGCATCACGGCACGATGCAGAGAAGAGGATGATATGGCACCGCCGCTTGCCGCACGTTGGATTCAAGGCTTTGGAGGTATTGCCGATGATCACCGATGCTCAGAGAATGACTGGCAAGTGCGATTGCGAGAGCTGCATCAAGTGCAAGTTAGCTCGAAAGCCCTTTACTCCGAATACAACGTCCCGTGCCACTGAGCCACTGCAGATGGTGCACTCGGACATATGCGGTCCACTGGAAACAGCCATCGGAGGAGGTCGATATATGCTGCTCTTCAATCACGATGCCACGAGGCATACAGATGAGTACATATTGAAGTACAAGTCGGAAGCTCTTGAGGAATTCAAAGAATGGAAGGCTCTTAGAGAAAAGGAGTTGGGCAAGCAAGTGAAGCGATTTTGTACAGATGGAGGCGGTGAGTATACCTCCAAGAAATTTGCAGAATACCTAAAATCAGAGGGCATACTGAATGAAACGACTACGCCCTACACTCCTCGGTCTAATTGAGTCATCGAACGGGCGAACCGCACGATCATGGAGCGCGTACGATGCATGCTGGGCAACGGCAGAGTTTCGAAAATTTACCGGGCATTTGCAGTCTCAGTGGCGGTCTATCTCAAGACGCGCACTCCGACACGATCGGTCGTCGGTAAGACTCCATATGAGACCTGGCATGGGAGGAATCCATTTTTGAAGCATCTCTGTGTGTTCGGATGCTTGGCTGTCGTCCACGTTCCGAACGAGAAACAAATGAAGCTGGATTACAGACCCACTCCCGGCATATTCGTTGGGTACAGCATATTGACTCCGCAGTACTTCGTATACGATCCATTGGCCAAGACACATCACTGCTCCCGAGATGTGGTATCCAGAGAAGGGAAGCGGTACACAGCACCAAATGCTGCAGACGAAGCGATCTTGAACACGCACTGCTATAGAGATGTCATCGTGGAACCCACACCCACCAAGAAGCAATCTGGATCCTCACAGCCAATCGAGAAGCAACCAACTGAACGTCAAACGGAGGAGACATTGGACGACGATTCACCTCCTGATCCTCCAAACCAACAGAAGAAGTCACGAGAACTGGCTGGCCTTGAAACGTCACCTGGACATGCATGGAAGCCGCCTGCCGAAGGAAGTCATCGGAACCGCTCTGGTAAGGCCATGTTGGCCGAGTCTGCACAATTGGCTCTCGAAGATAAGGAATTCCAAGATATGATCCCCATCTACGCTGCAGCTGTGATCTCCGACAGTCATGAGGATGGCATCAACGATCCAAATTCTTACAAAGCAGCAATGAAGTCTCCATTCGCCAACAAATGTGATATGGCGATGAAAGAAGACTTAGATGTAATTGGTCAGCATCAAGTCTTTGGAGATTTCATGGAGCTTCTGGAAGGGAGAAAGGCTTTGCCAAGTCACTGGGTATACAAGATCAAGCGTGATGGAGCACGCAATGTGTAGCTGTTCTAGGCCAGGCTAGTCTGGGGAGGAAATCACCAAATCGAAGGCATTGACTACCAGGCTATGTATGATCCGCCTGCTGAGATGGTCGCCGACTGCTTCACAAAGCCACTGCCGAACCCCGGTTCCTTGAAGCAGTGTGCTGCAATGGGAATGATCGGAATTGGACTTGGGAATGGCCTCGGGATCGGAATTTCGAATGGCCCCGGAAATGGCCTCAGTACACTCGGCAATAGTCATGGAAATCGTATCGGCATTGGAATTGGATATGGCATCGGGAATGCCGTCGGAGAGTAAATTGATTGGGCACGTTTGTTTCCAGGAGATCCACAATGGTTGATCGGGTCCTCTTCTCTTTTTTTACTGTTTTTGTTTGGAACTGACTTGATAGCCATCCTGGTGGAGTGTTGAGCTGATTGGATGTAGGGATATCACTATGCCAAGGACTATGATATAACTTGCTTCTTTATAGTTAGCGCCATTAGTCATCGATCGACCATATGTCGATGCGACATGTCTCGCTACACGATACAATAGACACACCTTCGCATAGTCCTGCGCACACTCGACTACTCGAGCACATGCCCCTGTACAACATAATTGAAGAGTGATTAGGTAGTTTTCATATATAATCATAGTATTGGCCACCTATATAGGCCAAAGAGAATGCGACACACTCCCTGCCCCATGTTGAAGATGAGCGTCAATGGAGTGTCCAACATTTCTGGCCTTGCATTATGGTTAATCAAAGCACAATGTGGCCGTCATTGTCTATATGTGCAGTTTTGACTGGTTTTATAGGCTAAAATGATCATGAACACTGCGCTGTGGCTTTAGAATTGAATCAAGTGGAGATTGTCCGGGAGGCTGTTACAAGAATATAATATGCTTATCTGCCTATAAAGGCCACCAACTTGTCGTTTATAGATGTCTGCAATCATGCACCACGTAGATTACCCCAGATGCAAGACCAATAATTGTTGATGGCCCATTGACACTCATTGTCAAGATGGGGCAGAAAGCATGTTGTTTTCTCTTTTGCCTATAATGTCAGCCAATCCTTTGAGTATGTATAATACATCAGCAAAATGAATTTTAGTCACTGGGAGCCTCCTGGAGTATCTGAGAGGATGTGGAGTGCAAACTTAGATGCGTCAATTTGAGGAGAGTATCAGACCCTAGAGGGGCATTCCTGCCGGCCTTCAGAGTAACTGGGATCTGTGATAACAGGTAAAGAAGTACCATGGGAGTGATTGTGAGTGGTTTGGGAACACCTCGGAGCACCGGAGAGAACATTTGGTGCACCTGAGAGCATCTGGGAGCGCCGACGACAAGCCTGGGAGCACCTGCGAGCGCATGCAACAGACCAGGGAGCGCTAGCGACAAGTCTACAAGCACCGGCGACAAGTCTGGGAGCACCTGGAATCACAGTAGAGCAGTCTGGGAAAAACATCTTCTTTGGGAACACTGCTGGTGTGCTTGTAGATCATAGCTTCGAGTGTTAGCAACAGTTCAGGACCGTCACGTCGGGTCCAGGTCCGGGCCCAAACTCAACCGCTGCCAAATCAGCAGTCCGGGTTGTCAATATACCCGAACATTCAACTCGGGTACATTTCGATGGTAAACTCTCAACCTGTCCAAATTCGGCGGGTTGTCCGCGGGTCGCCCAGCGGGTCCATCCATAAATTCAATTGAGCCACCTGTTGTTGCAGTATGCAAATAGTATCTTATCAAAATCGTGTTTTCAACCACCAAGGATATGTTTTTGCATGCTTTGCAGCTTGCAATATCGATTATTTTGGAATGAGTGTTTTACCATTGAAAGAATGAATTTTTGCCTATCAGGGCAGTCAATAATTCCGTTATGAACGCGAACATTTGCACGCTGCCTTGAATACCAAATATGCAACAACTAGAACTGTTGATGCTCCGTTGACAATAATTTTCACAATGCGACAGGGAGCATGTCACTGTTGTTTTTCCCAGTAAAGGCTGCCAATATCCGATGAATGGATGTCTGCAACCAATCAGAACAGAAATTATCAAACACGCGAAGCAAAAAATTGTTGACGCTCCGTTGGCACTCATTCTCAGAATGAGGCGGCCACCTCGTTGCTGTCTCTATTGCCTATAAAAGCTGCCAATCAATCGGTTTTGCATAAGAGCGACCAAATCACTGTAATTTGCGTACTTACTGAACCACCAATTGTTGACGATCTGTTGATGCTCAGTCTCAGAATGGGGCGGTGACCGTATTGCTGTCTCTTTTGCCTACCAAAGCTGCCAATACATCGGTTATGCATAAGAGCAACCAAATCACTGTGTAATTACCATACTAACAAAACCACAAATCGTTGATGCTCTATTGACGTTCATCCTCAAAATGGGGCGGTGACCGTATTGCTGTCTCTTTTACCTATAAAAGCTGCCAGTACATCCGTTATACATAAGAGCGACCAAATCACTGTGTACTTACCGGACTTACACAACCACAAATCGTTGACGCTCTGTTGACGCTCATTCTCAGGATGTGTCAGGGACCATGTTGCTGTAGTTTTTCCCAGTGAAGGCTGCCATTATCTGAGAAATAGATGTCTGCAACCAATTGGAACATGAATTATCCAAGATGCGAAGCTAATAATCATGGACGCTGCGTCGACGCTCATTCTCAGAATGTGGCAGTGACTGCGTTGCTATCTCTTTTGCCTATACAAGCTGCCAATACATCGGTTACGCATAAGAGCGACCACATGACTGTGTAATGACTGCACTTACCAAACCACAATTACTTGATGCTCCGTTGACCCTCATTTCAATGTACTGTCCATTCATCATCTGTTGCCATTGATACTAGTTTTCATCATGATTTGAACTTCTTGGTAGTCTTTCTCACAGATTGAGACTTGGCCATGTGGCGAAGCTGAGCGCAGTGAAATTTGTGCATTATTCGCTCTCACATGATGACAATTCATGTATCTTGCCAAAAGCTTCAGTGCGCCCGCTATACATCTGTTTATCAACCGATATTCACAAGCTACTGCTTACTATACGCCCATAATTCATCTCTATCTCAAATGCTCAGTCAAGATACATAAAGAAGCTGGTGAAACATTGACTCATTCTGTCCTACTTTGTCTTCACTCCCTTATTCCTCCTTGTTTAAATTGCATTGACGGTCATCAACACCTGTTCAGCCTGTCTCTTGGAGTTCCATGTTGGCCGAATCAATCCGGGAACATTTGGCGAGGGGCTCGCATCCCGCTGCTCTGGGTATTCCAGATCCGCTATGCTATTGTCTTCCTCTGGATCAGATTCACCGTCCACCACGCAATCATGTTCGCTGTCATTGGGATTATCTAACTCCCTATTCCAGTTAAGCCAATCTTCAGTGTCCGAAATACTCTCAGGTGCACTATCCTCATCACTTTTGACTGGATGACAGTTGATTCTTCGGATTCTGTGGACTTTCAATATTTGAGTTTATCCTCCAGGGAGGTTCTTTGCAGACAAAGGTGGCAGCAATGGAGATCTTTCTGACAATTCAAATGCAGCCACTGCATCATGTTGAAAGAGTGACCACAAAGCTTTGACAATCTCTTCCGTGTCCGAAATGTATCCCACAGCAGCCATCCACTTGTTTTGAGAGGCCGATTCCTGCTGTGAAGCACGTAGGTTTTGGCTGCCCTGCCACATCTCCCAACGGTCGTGAACCTTGCCCATTCTGTGCAGTTTCCTTTCCTCCGCTTCTTTCTTCATTTCCGCATCGTTTGCTGTGTGTGTTGCATCTAATTCTGGGTTGGCGCCACCAACAATCCGGTGATTGTATCAAGCAAACTGCCTTACAACGACCTTTTTGCGAAGGGTCTCGCCTGTGGTTTTTGGCTGCCCCCAGCGGATCACATCTTGGCCAAGGGAAAACTGGCCTCCACTACAACACCATGTGGTATGATGGAGAATATGTCGCGCGCCTCATTGGAAAGGTCGGCATACTTTGAGTGCGTTTCCTCCTGTTGACTCCACCAGTCGGTTATATCCGGCAACCAGAATGTATTGCTAATCTCAATTGGGTCGGGGTGGTAATCATTGTGATTTCGATTAATTAGCCTCCAGTTCTTTGGTGCTTCAGGTGGCGAATTGCAATATAACCTGGCGCCGGTCAATAGATGTGCTGCGTTATCGCTGCATCCGGGGGGAATCTCAGCCACATTGTTCGTCATTAAGAATTGTTCATCATCGCTGCAGAAAGCATATAGATCAAAGGATCATTGACAGGATCCTGAGGCCATTGCAGAGTGGATGAGATTGCTGCTCGGAAAGCTTTGGTGCTTATTGACCGTCACACATAGATGTTTGGCACAGTATTCATTCTCCACATACTTCAGAAAGGCCTGGTGGTATTGGGTAGTATAGGATGTCTCGTCTTCAGGATCATTATCCATTCTCTTGTCCAACTTTCTAAACCATCGCAACTTCCGAAAAGAATCGAGGATATGTGTAGAAATGAGAAAAATGCCCATCGTTGATGTTACATCCACGTAGTATTTGCACAGCTTCTGTTGAGCTAACTTCACAGGGAAGAAGAAGTCATTTTCCCATGGAGTCTTCTTCTTAGCCAAATCTCGGATCATGCTGTCCATGTGATCGAACATGTCATTGTACACTGTGATAACATGATGCAATGTGATGTTATGCATCTTCAACATCCATAGGGTCCAACATTGAAATGGCCTCAATACTTCCATGACATTATTCACAATGGTCCACTCATGTTGAGTCGTGAAAAGTGGCCGGGAATCAGTGAATTTTGGATTTTCGAGCCACTTGCGTGTGATCTCAGGTAATTGGTAGGCACGCTGGAGCAACTCCAGTGTTGAGTCCCAACATGTCTTCACATTCATGATCAGTAGTACGGCAATGCAAACTTGGGTGCTTTGACAATCAATGGACTCGTTTCAACAACCAGGTGTCAGCGTAATCAATCCCGTCAGCATTCTCTGCTATGTGAAGGTCAATTCCAGGACTTTCAAAATAACATGAAATACGTACTTTCTCAATTATCTTTGCTAAACCTGGTTTCATGACCGAAACCTTATTGATTCTAGCGTTGCCCTCTTTTCGAAGTCTTTGACTCTTCCCAATGTCTGTGCTTTCATTATCTCCAAACTGCTGATCACACTCATGGGCTTCCCAAGACTTGGTGCGGCCTTGTACATCGAGACTGCTCATGAATGCACCTAACGCCCGCTGTATGACGTGCGCCATGCACGGTATGTGGTTCCTTCAAATAGGCCACATGATCGCAGAGGCCTCAAGCGTTCATTGCAGCTAGCGTGTCATCAAGTAATTTGAGGAAGCATGATCAGTCGTAATACTAAGCAAACGGCCGTTGGTAACCTCACAACGATCAAGCACGTCCCTCAAATGAATGGCTAGCCTACCTCCAGTATGTTGGCCCTTGACCTATCGTGCCTCATTGGCTTTCGAAATAGGGAAATAACGTATGATCAACATTATCGAAGGCCAGTTGAACTTCACGAAATGCCCAATTTTGATCCATATAGCAAACAATGACTGACGTTATGGCTAGTTTGTTTGGTGATGTCCATCCATCCAAAACTGAACTAGCTTTATTTCTTGACTGCAATTGCTTTTTAAATGCATCCACGGTCCGTGCATAATCACCGCAGCAAATGTTGTAAACGGTGGTAGCAGTCAGCAACGCTAGGTCATCGCGTAATGCCTTATATGACTGTCGTAGCTCTACATTTGATATAGCGTTCCATGGTATGTGAGCTGAAATAAATTCTAACATCAGGTAGCGATTCCACTTCTCTTGGTGGAATTCGGAAGTTTGAAAGTCCTTAGCTGCCATTTTGGAATGTTTTGTCTGTCATTTCTGTCAATATGGATCAACCTGGATGTCAAATATGATCTTCCTATGCGAACTTACTATTGTGATTCCTCGACTTCCTTGCCTCTTCAGGATGGCTAAAGCTGTTTCATCGACCATCAAACTAGTCAATTCAGTAAGCTCTGACTCTGTGATTTGTTTTCACTTCGCAATGTGAGCTTTCACCAGCAAGTGTTTCCCCATTGAGCTGGTCCCATGTTCTGATAGATGGCGAAGAACTTGATGACAAACCATATATAGGATGCCAGGGCTGCCAGTCCCCTCCATTCCGCAGTGTGGATACAATCATCATGACGGCACATGTCTAGAATTATGCCAAGCAATAGGCCACTTCGAATCTACATTCATTGAAGCCCTCCAAGCATCGAAGATGATTTGTATAGTAAGGTCACACAAATCACGAATAAAAACATATTCATTATGGGAAGATATGATAACCTCGAGCAATGAGGGGTTCAAAGATTCCGAATCCGACATGGCGGTATGAATTAGAAAGCTGGGTGATCCGACTCGACAGACTGCCAAATGGTAACGATACTGTACAGCAAACCGTGGGTTCTTAAATATTGCCACTACAGCTACAAGCCAAAAAATCTGATCTGTGAGATGTTGCATGGATATTTGTGAAGTTGAATACCAGGGCATATTGAAAAGACTGAATGTGTAAGACTCAATTCAGTAACACTGCGATGTGGTTCATTGCTGGGTAGCTTACAGAGCCCCCACGACAAGTGTTGACGCTGGGTGGGAGTTCAATTGTAGGAGGCGGATGCAATATCGTCAGTAGCATTTTTGCCTGTAAAGGCAGCTGATAAGTCAATTATGGGATAACCTCGTTCCATAGCACTTAGATTATCCAAGATGCCTGATGAAAAATTGTTCACTCTCTGTTGACACTCATTTTTAGGAGGTGGTAGCATTGTTGTTATTAGTATTTTGGCCCATTAAGGCGGCCGATGCATTGATCATTGGTCAACAGCGATGCACAGCGCTTTCCCAGTCCAAGATGCCAGACCAACAATTGTTGACGCTGCGTTGACGCTCATTTCTAGGATGTGGTAGCGATATCGTAACATGTATTATTGCCACTGAAGGCAGCCAATGACTTGATCATGGGTTAACGCCATTCCGTAGCCCTTCGATTGTCTTTGATGCAAGACCAAAGATCATTGACGCTCCATTGACTATCATGACTAGGAGGGAGTAGCGATATCGTCAGTAGGATATTTGCCCATAATGCCGTCCGATACATTAATTATGGGTTAATGCTGATTCACAGCGCTCTGAGTGTCCATGATACATGACCAAAAATCATTGACGCTACATTGACGCTCATTGTAAGAAGGTGGTAGCGATATTGTCCGTAGCACTTGTGCCCATAGAGGCGACTGAGACAATGATTATGGGTTGACGCGGTTGCATAGCCCTTCGATTATCCAAGATGCATTGCCAAAGATCGTTGACGCTCTGTTGACACTCAATTATAGGTGGTAGCGATATTGTCAGTAGAATTTTTGCCAATAAAGGCGGCCAATGGATTGATTATGAATCAACGCCGATGCACAGCGTTTTGGGTGTCAATGATGCTAGACCAAAAATTGTTGATGCGCCGTTGACACTGATTGAAGAAGGTGGCAGTCATATCGTGGCTGCCATTTCTACCCATACCGGCGTCCAACACTTGGATTATACCTTATGTAGTCACACAGCTGTTTGATAATCCAAGATGCAAGAACGTGAATCGTTGACGCTCCGTTGACACTCATTGTTAAGAGATAGTAGCGATGTCGACACTAGCATTATTGGCCTTAAAGGGGTCCAATACTTTGATTGTGTGTCACAGCGACCATTTCTTTTGTTTAATTATCAGACTCACAAGACCAAAAATTGTTGACACATTGTTGACGATCATTTCCAGGATGGTTCAAAGAGCGTGTAACTATTGTTTTTACCAATACAAACCGCCAATCGAATCACTTTGGAAGGATGTGACCAAGCAGCCGTGTGGTTGGCAAAAATGTGAGAGCAGAAATCGTTGACGCTCCGTTGATGATCACCTTAATGACATAGTAACAGTCAGTGGTTGCCCAACAATTGTATGTAAAAATGGATATAGTCATTATTGGCAGCCAATAAATCTTCTCTATGTATAAACATTGTCACCCAAAAGCTTCCAAGCCTCTCAATTGCTGATCCACGACTAGACACTCTATCTGAGTGATGAATGACATTGGCCTATCCTGTTCCAGCGCTTTCGGCCAGAAATTAACCACATATTTATCTGTACACAAGTTTTGGATATATTTAGCCCAACTTCCTCACCTTTCCTCATCCAGCTTGTTCTCTGCAATTTCCATGACCTACCATAAGCAATTTTGAAAATCTTGACCATGTGCACCAGGTCTGTGCAGAGAGTGGGGCAGTTGGATGCATGAGTGTATGGACATTGACCGTCGTCATTCATTCAGCTTCGCAGCGCACTTTCACCGCTGCATCTATGAGCCGTATGACATCATTGACATATATTTCACTAGTGAGTTTTGTCTCTAATTTGGTTTTAATTGTCTGACTTACCAGCAACGGGCAGGACAATATCACGTTCATTGGTCGTCAGTCAATGAGATTTGAAGTCTTGAACATTGGTATGGCCTATCTGACCCTTGCACATGCATAGACAAATTATCATGTCTCACAATTGTGTCACTGAAATCAAGTACATGTGGACACATAGCAAAATACGTACAGGAATTACATTTCAAATATACACATCGTCACAAATCCAAATTTGCCCTTTCATTCCTCCGGCGACGCAGGAGCCATCACCGTCTCTTCATCAGAATCTGATTTCGATATGGTAATTAGCTTGGGACGCGATATGCAGGGGTTGAAGCTTAGAGGTTAGACATGCTTTGATTTCAGATTAAGAGACGAATAGGGCATCGGGGCGGGCAGTAGGGACGGAATGCGGTTGTGTGTCTGGGGTCTCCGTGAACCTAGCCTCATATGACTACTCCCTGGTCGAGAAGTCACTCGCGGCATTTGCAATATTTTGGGGACACTGTCAAGAGTCTCCATAGGCGCAACAAATGTCGTCGGCGCTGATGATGCTGCAACATCTGCCATTTGGGTTTGAACAACAGCCGGAACCTTCCATTCGGTCGTCCCATACATCTTATCCCTCTCACGGATGTTGTCGGCCACGTCTCACCAGCCTAGTGTTAGAAACGGTTCCGGACGGTGAATTTGGGTGCGGGTCCGAGTCCAACACACACCGTTGGCAGATTGGCGGTCAGGGTTGTCAATGAACCCGCACTGTCAACTCGGGTACGGTTCGATCGTAAACTCCCAACTCATCTGAATTGGGCGGGTTGTCAGCGGGTCGCCCAGCGGGTCCATCCATAGATTCATTTGAGGCTCTTGCTTTTGGAGAATTTGAATACTATCGTATCAAAATCGCGTTTTCAACCACTGGGATATGTTTTTAAATGCTTTGCAGCTTGCATTATCAATTAATTTGAAATCAAGGTTTTGCCTTTGATACATTGAGTTTTTGGCTATCATGGCGGTGAATAATTCCGTGATGAACGCGAAGATCAGCGCGATGCCATGATTACCAAATATGCAACAACTAAAACTGTTGATGCTCCGTTGACGCTCATTTTCAGCATGCGGCAGGGAGTATGTCGCTGTTGATTTTGCCAGTAAAGGCTGCCAATAGTTGATAAATAGAATTCTGCAACCAATCGGAACATAAATTACCCAAGATGCAAAGCTAAACATCGTTGTCGCTATGTTGAAGCTCATTCTCAGGATGCAGCTGCAAGGATCTCGCTGTAGTTTTTCACAGTGAAGGCAGGCAATATCTGATAAATGAATGTCTGCAACCAATCACAACATAAATTATTCAACCTGCAAAGCTAAAAATTGTTGACGCTGCCTTGATGCTCATTCTTAGAATGGGGCGGTGACTGTGTTACTGTCTCTTTGCCTAAAGAAGCTGCCAATACATTAGTTATGCATGACAGTGAGTAAAGCACTTTGTAATTACCGTACTTACCAAACCAGAGATCGTTGACGCTCCTTTGACGCTAATTATCAGAACGCGACGGTGACCGTGGTGCGGTCTCTTTTGCCTATCAAAGCTGCCAATGCATCGCTTATGCATAGCAGTGACCAAATCACTGTGTAATTACCGTACTTACTAAACCAGATATCGTTGACGCTCAGTTGACGCTCATTCCCAGAATGGGGCGGTGACCGTGTTGCTGTCTCTTTTGCCTATAGGAGCTGCCAATTCACTGGATATGCATAACAGCGACAAAATCGCTGTGTAATTACCATACTTACAAAACAACAAATCGTTGACGCTCCGTTGACCTTCATTCTCCAAATTGGACGGTGACTGTGTTGCTGTCTCTTTCGCCTATGAATGCTACCAATACATAGGGTATGCATAACAGCGTCCAAATCACTGTGTAATTACCGTACTTACAAAACCACAAATCGTTGACGCTCCATCGACGCTCATTTTAATGTATTGTCCACTCATCATCTGCTGCCATTGATAAAAGTTTTCATGATGATTTGATCTTATTAGTAGTCAATCTCACAGATCGAGACTTGGCCCTGTGGTAAAGCCGACCGCAGCAACATTCTTGCATTGTTCGCTCTCACACAACTAAAATTTATGTATCTTGTCAAAAGGTTCATTGTGCCAGCTATACATCTGTTTATCAACCGGCATTCAAAAGCTACTGCTTACCATTTGCCAATAATATATCTCTAACTAAAACTCTCGGTCAAGATACATAAAGAAGCTGGTGAACCATTGAGGCATTCTGTCCTACTTTCTCTTCACTCCCTTATTCCTCCTCATTTCGATTGCATTGACAATCATCAACACCTTTTCGGCCTGTCTCTTTGACTTCCGTGAAGGCCGAATCCATCCGGGAACATTTGGCTGAGCACTCACATCGCCCTGTTTTGGGCATTCCGGATCCTGATGCTCTTGTCCTACTGTTTATCTGATTCAACGACTGCTGCGCAATCGTCCCCACTGTCATTTGGATTATCTAAGTCCCCATTCCAGTCCTGCCAATCGTCACTGCCCGAAATACTTTCAGGTGCGCTATCCTCATCACTTTCGACTGGATGACAGTTGATTCTTCAGATTCGGCGGCCAATTAATATTCGAGTTTGGCCTCCAAGGAAGTCCTTTGCAGACACAGGTGGTGGCAAAGGAGATCATCCTGACAATAGAAATGCAGCCGCTCCATCATGGCAAAACAGTGACCACAATGCTCTGACAATCTCTTCCGTATCTGAAATGTATCCCACGGCAGTGATATGGATGTTTCGCGGGCAAGATTCCTCCTGGGTAGCACATAGGTTTTGGCTGCCCCACCACATCACCAGAAAGTTGTGAACCTTGGCCATTCTGTGCAATTTCCTTTCTTCTGCCGCTTTCTTCATTTCCGAGTCATCATCTGGGTTCTTTGCATCCAATTCTGGGTCAGTGTCTGCCAAAATCCCGTTATTGGCTCAAGCAAACAGCCATACAACAACAACCTTTTCGCGACGGGTCCTGACTGTGGTTTCTGACTGCCTCCAGCCGATCACATCTCGCCCAAGGGATAATTTGGCCTCCACTCCAACCCCATGTGGTATGATAGAGAAAATATCGCACGCCACATTCGAGAGATCGGCATACTTTGAGTGTGTTTCTTCCTGTTCACGCCACCAGTCGGATATGTCTGGTAACCAATATGTACTGCTAATTTCTATTGGGTCGGAGTGGTAATCATTGAGATCTCGATTGATTTGCCTCCAGTTCATTGGTCCTTCAGGCTGAGAATTCAAATAGAGCCTGGCGTCAGTCAATGGACGTGCTGCGCAATCGCTTTGTCCAGGTGTCGTCGCAGCCACATTGTTCCAGGTTAAGTATTTTTCATAATCGCTGGACTAACCATCTAGATCAAAGGATGATTGATAGGATCCTGAAGCCATTGCAGAGGGGATGGGATTGCTGCTTGGTACTCTTTCGTGCATATCGACCGGCACACGTTGATGTTTGGCACAGTATTCATTCACAACATACTTCAGAAAGGCCTCTTGGTATTGGGTAGTATAGGATGTCTCATACTCAGGATTGATATCCATTCCCTTGTCCCACCTTCTAAACAATCCCACCTTCCGAAAAGAATCAAGCATATTTGCAGAAATGAGAAGCAAGCCCGTCGTTGGAGTCACTTCAGCATAGGATTTGGACAGCATCTGTCGGGCAAACTTCACAGCGAAGATCAAGTCTCCAATCCAAGGAGTTTTCATCTTAGCCAAAGCTCGCATCGCGTCGTCCATATGATCGAACATGTCATTGTACAATGTGATAATGTAATGCAATGTGACTGTATGCCTCTTTGACATCCACAGAGTCCAATATCAAAATGGCCTCAATACATCCATGATATACTTCACAATGGTCCACTCATATAGATTTGTGAAAAGTGGCCGGAAGTCAGTGTAATTTGGATTGTACAGCCAGTCACCCGTGAATTCCCGTAATCAGTAGGCTCGCTCGAGCAGCGCCAGTGTTGAGTTCCACCGTGTCCTCACATCCATACATGGTAGTACAGCAATGCGAACTTCGGCTTTTTGACAGTCAATGAACTCGTTTTGACAACCAGGTGTCAGCATAATCAATACAGCAAGCATTCTTTGTTATATGAAGGTCAAGTTCAGGACTTTTAAAATATCATGAAATATGCACTTTCTCGATTATCTTTGCTAAACCTGATTCCCTGGCCCACACCTTAATGATTCTAGCGTTGCCCTCTTTTCGAAGTCTTTGACTCTTCCCATTGTCTGTGCTTTCATTCTCTCCAAATTGCTGATCGCGCTCATGGGCTTCCCAACACTTGGTGCGGCTTTTCACACTGAGACAGCTCATGAATGCACCTATAGCCAGCTGTATGACGTGCGTCATGCATGGTATATGGTTCCTCAAAGCAGGGCACTGGATTGCAAAGGCCTCGAGTGTCGATTGCAGCTTGAGTGTCATTGAGTCATTTGAGGAAGCATCATGAGCCAAAATACCAAGCTAACGGCCGTCGGTAAACTCAAAACGATCAAGCACGTCCTTCTAATATACGGCTAGCGTCGCTCCAGTATGTTAGCCCTTGACCTATCATCCTTGATTAGCTTGTGAAACTGGAAATGAACAGGCGATCAACCTGATCGAAAGCAAGTTTAACTTCATGAATCTGCACAATTTCGACCCATATAGTAACCAATGACTGGCATTATGGCCAGTTTATTTGGTGATATCCATCCGTCCAAAGCTAAACTAACTTTATTTCGTGATGGCAATTGCTTCTTAATTGCATCCGCGGTCAGTGCATATTCCCTCCAGCAAATGATGCTAAGGGTTGTAGCAGACGGCAGCACTGGGTCATCGCATAATGCCTTATATGACCGTCGAAGCTCTTCATTTGATATAGTGTTCCATGGAATATGAGCCAAAACGAATCCTATCATGAGGTTGCGATTCCATGTGTCTTGGTGAAATTTGGAAGTTTCAAAGTCCTTAGCTGCCAGTTTGGAATGTTTTCTCTGTCATTTCAGTCGATATGGATCAACCTGGTTGTTAAATATGATATTCCTCTCCAAACTTACTATTTTGATTCCTCAACATACTTGCCTCTTCAGGATGGCCAAAGCTGTGTCATCGACCAGCAAACTAGTCAATTCAGTAACCTCTGACATAGTTACTTTGTTGGACTTAACGATCTGAGCTTTTGACAGCAAGTGTTTCCCGATTGAGCTGGGCCCATGTTTTGATGGATGGCAAAGAACTTGATGACAAATGATACATATGATGCCAGGGCTGCGTGTCTCCTCAATTCCGCAATGTAAAGAGACTCCCCACGAAGGCGTATGTCGAGAATTATTCCAAGCACTTGGCCGCTTCGTGTCTACATTCATTGAAGCCCACCAAGCATCAAACATTATTTGTAAAGTATGATTGCTCAAACCACGAATAAAGACAGGTTTGTTTTTGGAAGAGATTATAACCTTGAGCAATAAGGAGTTCAAAGATTTTGAATCCGACATTGCGGTAGGAATTAGAAAGCTGGGTAATCCAACTCCAAAGAGCGCCAAAGGTAACGATACAGCACAGCCAACTGCGGGTTGTTAACTATTGACTCCACAGCTACAAGCAAAAAAATCAGATCTGTGAGACATTGCATGCATGTTGGTGAAGTTGAATACAAGGGAATATTGAAAAGACTGACCAAGTAAGACTCAATTCCGAAACAACGAGCTGCAGTTCATTGCTGTGTAACTTGATGAGCCCCCACAAAATTTGTTGACGCTCGGCGGGCGCTCAATCGCAGGAGGTTGTTGCGATATCTTCGGTAGCATTTTTGCCCATAAAGGCAGCTGATTGGTGGATCATGGGATAACTTCGTTCTATAGCTCTTAGATTATTCAAGATGCATGACCAACTGTCGTTGACGCTCCATTGATGTACATTTTCAGGACGTGGTAGTGATATCGTCAGTGGCATTTTGGCCCATAGAGGCCGCCGCTACATTCATTATAGGCCAACGGCATTGCACACCGCATTGAGTGTCCTTGATGCAAGACCGAAAATTGTTGATGCTCCATTTACACTCATTTTCAGGAGCTGGTAGCGATATCGTCACTTACATTTTTGCCCATAATGGCAGACAATGAGTTAATTATGGGTTAACGCCATTCCGTGGCCCTTAAAATGTCCAAGATGCAAAACCAGAAATCGATGATGCTCCCTTGACCCTCAATCCTAGGAGGTGGTAGCAATATCATCACTAGCATTTCGCCCCATAATGGTGGCCGATTCATTGAATATGGGTTAAAGCCAATGCACAGTGTTTTGTGTGTCCATGATGCAGGACCAAACATCGTTGACGCTCCGTTGATACTCCGTTGATGCTCCATTGATGCTCATGTCTAGGAGGTGGTAGCGATATCGTCACTCCCATTTTTACCCATAAAGGGGGCCAACACTTCGATTGTAGCTTAATATCATCGCACAGCTGTTCAATTATGCAAGATGCAAGAATAAATATCATTGACGCTCCTTTCACGCTTATTTTCAGGTGATAGTAGTGACGTCACCACTAGCATTTTTGGCCTTAAATGCGGCCAATACTTTGATTATGTCTCACAGCGACCGGGTCTTCATTTGATTACCAGACTCACAAGATGAAAAATCATTGACACATCGTTGGTGCTCATTTCCTGGATGGGTCAACGAGCGTGTCTCTATGCTTAATACCTATAAAAGCCACCAATACAATCACTTCGGAAGGATCTGACTATACAGCAGTTTGTTCACCGAAAAAGGAAGACCAAAAATTTTTGACGCTCCGTTGATGCTCAACTTAATGACATACTAACAGTCAGTGGATGCTCATCAATTGTATGTAAAAATGCATATATAATCGTTATTGGCAGCCAATAAATTGTTTCTATGTATAAACATTTGCATCCAAATGCTACCAAGCCTCTCTATTTCTGTTCAACCACTAGACACATTATCTAAGGGATAAATGATGTTGGCGTATCACGTTCCAGCGCTTTCGGCCGGCAATTATCCGCATATAATGCTGTACACTAGTTTTAGATATCTTTAGCCCGAATTCCTCACCTTTCCTCGTCCAGCTCATTCTCCGCGATTTCCATCACCTACCATAAGGAATTTTCAACATCTCGACCATGTGCACTTGGTCTGTGCAGTGAGTTATGCAGTTGAATGCACGATCGTAGGCAGCATGACAGTTGTCATTGATTCCGCTTCGCATTGTGCTTTGACCGCTGCATCGATGACTCGTACGACATCACTGACTTATATTGTGGTAGTTAGTTTCGGGTGTAATTTGGTTTCCATTGTCAAACATAACTGCTACGGGCAGGACGATATCACGGTCATTGGTCGTCAGATTCTGAGATTTGCAGTCTATATCATTGTCATGGCCTATCTGACCCTTGCAGCTGCATTAACGAATCATCATGTCTCACCACATTATCACTGAAATGAAGTAACAAATGACATGTAGCAAAATCGGTACAGGTATTGCATTGCAAATTGATACAGCGTCACAGACGCCATTTTGCCTATTCATTTCTGTGGCGACGCATAAGCCGTTACCATGTCTTTGTTGGAATCCAATTCCTATCTGGTAATTAGCTTGGGACGCGATATGCAGGAGTTAAAGGTTACGGCATCGCCATGCTTTGATTGCTGAATTGGTGACCAATCGGGCATCGGGGTGGGCTGGAGGGATAGACTGCGTTCATGTGTCTCCGGATTCCGTGAACCTAGCCTCATATGACTAGTCCCTGGTCAAGAAGTCACGTGCGGCATTTGCAACTTTCGGGGGACACTATCAGGAGTCGCCATAGGCACATCAAATGTCCTCGACACAAATGACCCTGCATAGTCTGTCGTTCGAGGTTGAACGACAACTGGAACCTTCAATTTGGTTGTCCCATACTTCTCATCCCTGTCACGGAAGTGGCCGGCCGCGTCTACCCAGCCAGGTTGCGTCAATTTGTCAAGCTTCATCTGCTTCTGCCGAAAACGCTCCATGCGATACTATACCGTTTTAGAGATTGTGCCCATCACCCAGCTGGGTTCGTCATCTTTGCTGAGCTTGCCCCTAACAGGAACGTCTTCATCATCATCCTCATGTTCCCCAACCTCCTCATCGTCCGAACTTGCAGGATCGCTCAGACTATCTCCGATGGCATTCAACATCTCCTCAAATGTTGTTTCAGGCTTGGTGGTTACCAATCCTGCCTTTTCAGCATTTCTCATATCATCCTGCTCCTGTTTAATTGCTGTCTCTGCATCTTCAACTCGCTTTGTTGCTACTGTGGTCGCTCTTTCCACATAATCCTTGATCCATTTCTCCTTCTCTTCGTTGCCCAACAAGTAGGTTTGTCGTTGTTTCCCCGCCGCAAGCTTCTGTTTGGATCGTAAGCAATGCCCCACCCCAAGGGCTCGGACCCGTTCTGCTTCCAAGCCACTCTTGCCCTTATTTGCTTGAAGATGTCGTCAAGTGGATCTATTTGTCGATTTCCCGTATTTGCCGACTGGTAGTGGCGAAAGGTTCTCATCCGGAACATTGAACATTCTATTTTGTGTCAACTATGGTGATGGACGAGATGTTGGATGTTGCAAAATATGGACCACATAGAGGCAAGATGCGTGTTTGATTTCGAGGTTGGTATACTGAATCGACTTAAAGAAAGCAACATTTGCGTTTTGACCATCGATACATTGCGAATAGCAATGCTAACCGTACATCATGACATGATTTTTAGCGTCTGTTCCATTTCAGATCCCAAGGATTCTTGAGAGAAACATCAGCAGATGTCCTTTCCAGCGAAGAATGTAGCAATTTTGTCTCCCAAAACCGAGATTTCGGCGGTCGTTCACCTTGAATTTTCTCTGCAAACAAAGACACAACATCGGACCGGCTTGGTGCAAATTGCATGACGGTTGGCCATCCGTGCAACCAGCAGCTATGCGCAACAGGATTCATCTTGTGTAGAACAGGCAAGTCTGCTGTTACGCATGCCATTTTGACTTGAAGCTAACTATATATTCCTCAGATCTTCCCACTTCATTTCGTTATCTTCTTCCTCACTACTTCCCGCTAAATTTCGTTATCATCATCTCTTCATTTCCACAGCAGCAAATCATGGCTCCACACACACCTCAGCAAGGTGAGACTGGAACAGAATCAAGCAGAACGACGGGCAAATTATCCAATATGCCACCCTCTGAGACCCAGCTACAATGCAGACACCACTGAGCTCACCGCGACACTGCGAATGCAGCCACCGAAAATATGACCCTGGACACATAGTTAAAAACTGTCCGTCAAACCAAACGCAGCATGAATGAGACGCAGCACACGATCGGATCTCAGTATAGTTGAATCGAGGCAGAAGGATGTGAACTGATTATACAACCTGCAGCTGGTGTATGTAGAGAGCTGCGTGACCAATTCATAGCTGCCCGTAATGCGCAATTTCCATGGTCAACCAAGCCGTTTGTCTGCACAGTCCACGAAATCGAACATCATGATGTTGTCAGCTCTGGGATCTTTGTGGACCAATTTAGTGATAAGAATCCCTAAGAGTGGACCAAACAGGCTTTAACCACGTTGGAGGATGCTACAGAAGGGTATATGGTTGAGGTACTAGCCGAATCTGATATGTAGATGCAGCAACCAATTTCTTGTAGGTCTTCAACATGTCTGCAACTATGGCAACGCAAGGAGGTCGGGTACAGCTAGAACACTGTGACATGCGCCTGGCCTTGAATATGGCTGAAATGGCCCAACAGGGGTTTTCGTGCACTGCAATAGAGGAAACGCAATGCCTGATCAAGAAACCTTGACCTGAATTCCAAGAAGAGAAGAAGCAGGAAGTTTAGTTTCCCAGGCATAAAAATGTGAAGGCTGCGATGGAAAGACACCTGGCTATGCCATGGGGAAATCAGACGCACTGCCGCCTTCCTTGCCAAAATGGCACAGAACAGGATCCCCAGACACACTGGAGACGCAAAGGCATGGGTGCACCTCCACCAGAGTGTCTCAGACAGCTGACATCAGAACCGACGCCACATTCACCTGAAATGCCACTTTTTCCACTTCGTAACATTAAGGCAGATCACATATCCGAAATCAAAGGTGTGCCACCCGGATATATGTATATACATACTCCTCTTCCCAGTGCTCAATGTTCAAATCTTGATGCATATGCCAAAGATCGCAAGCGTGATAAAGATTTTAATCCAGATTTCCTGACTGATGAAGGGACATCCACAGGTTAGTCCACTATCTGCTGCGTGGTATTGCAGCTGACATCAATTTTGCAGACAACAGCAGCTAATTGAGCAAACCTGACAGCGAAGATTAGCATTGATTTAATGAAACGAGATTTCTGAGTGTATTATTATGTTCAATTAGCGAACACTTTAATGTATATTTTAAAGGATATCTTTATATGTATTATTAAAGAACAATCTATTGATGAAGGAGAAAGTACATCAAGATGGTACAAAGGCTGCGACAACACCATTGATGACATATCAGGCCAAATTAAATGATAGCATATTGTGGATAAGCCCATGGCAAAATGAGCATCAACAGAGTGTCAACGATTTTTGGTCTTGCATCATCGGTAATCTGCATGACGATTGGTTGAAACTATACATAAATGGGGTATTGGCTGGCTTTATAGGCAAAAGAGCGAGTGTCACGCTCCCTGCACCATTCTGAAATTGAGCATCAACAGAGCATCAACAATTTCTGGTCTTGTAAGTCGGGTAATTCAAAAGCGATATGGTCATTCCTATATGTGCTCAATTTATTGGCCGCATTTATATGGAAAAAGGTTGGCGACACGCTCCGTGCCCCTTCATGAAAATGGGCGTCAACGGAGTGTCACAGAATTTCGGCCTTTCATCATCGATAATCAAAGCGCGATGCATCGGTTATTGTGTTCATACTATGTTCTGACAGTTTTTCTAGGCTAAAACGGTAATGAACTCTTTGTTGCATCATTGTAAATGCAATTAGTTGTTACTGTCTGGGAGGCTGTGGTGGGAATGGCTCTTGCTTATCTGCCTAGAGAGGCTGCCAATTCCTCCTTTATAGAGGTTTGCAATCATGCACCACTTACAGTATCCAAGATGCGAGTCCTTAAATCGTTGACTCTCATTTGATGCTCATTTACAAGATGGGGCAGGGAGCATGTCGCTTCTTTTTTTGCCTATAAAGAAGGCCAATACCTCAATTATGACTATCTGCAACCAATGCCCGCTCTGATTACCCAGGATGCAAGACCAAAAATTGTTCACGCTCCGTTCACGCTCATTTCCAGGATGGGGCAGGGAGTGTTTGTCCACATGTTTTGATCCCAAAGGTGGCCGGTACATCCAAAAAGAACAATGTCGTACCATCATTATTTCTTTACGATTAATAGTAGGATATCCGAATGCGACCATAAATAGAACAACCTGAAATGCAAAACGGGCGATTGAACCCGACGAGCCTAGCCACCACGGCGAAACCCGCGGGTTGGCGGGTAAGGGGCCAGGCTTAGACCACCAAGGAGCAGCGGGTTGGGTTTTTGGAAGGTTCTGGACCTGACCAGAACCGTTTTTCCGGTCCAAACCGGGACAGCTGGCGGGTTACCCGGATGCGTTGCTAACACTAGAAATGGCCATCCCCGCATTGGAGTCTAAATATATCTAGTTTCGAACACCTAGTTTGCCTGACAACCACTGGCAGGCAAGTGGAGGGAGAAATATCCACCCCAGCGTTGCTAATGCACAATACGTAGGTGCAATCGACCACTCTTCGGGCAACCCGCAGGTGGTAAATACCACACCCACATCCAACATTGGACACTCTAGCTGACAATACATAGTCATTGCAATCACCCCATAATAGTCCTCCGGGGAACCAGAAGTGCTATGCTCACCTGTTAAGAGGAACATTCCGTTATTGGCTTCGACTTTGTGCAAGCTCACTGACTTAGGCAACAGCTAGATGGAAAAGCGGAATGTGTCCCCCATCGATACTGGCCACCGGCAAAGGTGTGAGGTGGGTACTCTTCGCGTGGCTATAGTCTGGTGGGACATTACCGCAGATTAATCATTGTGCAGCATTCTTAGCAATGACCCCTAACCAGTCGATGTCAACGAACTCTCCGAGGAATGCTATAAGGACGCGTATGAAATCATGAGTGCAGCAATCATGGAGTTCGATCTCTCAAATGCAGCTATCCACATGGTAAGTATTCACATTGTTCAAGCCCTACTGAGTAGAACTGTCAACCAAGCTTGTGGATCGCCAATCAGCTGCCCGAGAGCTCAACGCAAAGTAAGCTTACGAAGCTGCACCCATACGATATAGTACAAGGTTTCAGACTCTTTTGCACAATGACCACCAGATGCTAGTAACAAGGCTAGTCTCTTTTCGCTCATACCAGTATCATCATTCAGACTGTGAGAGTGTAGTAAGACTAAATGCCATTGATTCAATTCATCAGCTGACCATCAACATAGATATTGCAAAATATGTTTCTACATCATTCACTATCGGGCATGATAGCAAAGACCTTTTTCAAGAACTGACAGTGCAATTTCACACAATGGCCATATACCTCCCACATTACTGATGAGGTGACACCAAAGTGTTTGTTACTTGCTGCAACTGCGGTAAAGCATTCCTTGGACAACTGGGTTGGTGGCCGTTTTCTACACATGACTTTTAACGTAGATACATACAAGCATATGCAGAACGCCATTTTGGACACACGTATCTGCCATTGAGTGGGTACATACAGTTATCTATTCAATCAACAGGAAAGGATCCCACCAGGTCACAAAAACGCTGATCTTGCCTATTCATGTGTGGATGATCGATGTGATCGATGGTAGAGATCAGAAGACACCTGCTGCCACATGGTTTGATCCAGAGCCAGCAATCAACAATGAGGACGTATAGCTGCTTGTGTATATAGGATATATTTATTTTCGCAGATTATTATTACAATTGAATGATTGCAAAACAAACTAAATTTCATTCCGCATGTAAATGCCTCTAAGATCATAATTTGGGAGGCAATTGGTCATAATCTGTGATATACTCCGGTACTCGACCAGGAGTAGTGACAAGGTCAAGACGACTGCATGAGAAGCCTCTGACAAGGTCACAGCGACCATCGATTAGTGTTAGCAATGGTTCCTGACCGTGGCTTCTGGTTCAGGTCCGGGTCAGAACAGAACTGTTGCCAAATTAGCTGTCCAGGTAGTCAATACACCGAATCTGGCAATTCGGGTACAGTTCGATGAAAGTCTCCCAAGACATCTGAATTGGACGGGTTGTCAGCAGGTTGATCAGTGGGTCCGTCTGTAGATTCAGATAATGCTCTGGCTTTTCCTGTTTCTTAATAGTGCTTGTTTAAAATCGCTTATTCAACATCGAGTAATCCCTTTTTGAATGGTTTTGCAGGTTGCAATATTGATTATTTTGAAATCATTGTTTTTCCTTTTGTGTTTTGTATTTTGGACTACTGAGGCGGTCAATAGTTCTGGTATGATCTCCAATATCCGCCCGCTGCCTTGATTACCCAACATACAGGACTGAAAATCGTTGACATTCCATTGACGTTCATTTTGGAGATGCAGCAACGATGATATTGTGCACAGTTTCGGTTGAAATGGCCACCATTACGTGTTATATCAATGATTGCCACAAAGCGACATTTAGATTACCAAAGATGCACGACCTGAAATTGTTGAGGCTCGGTTGATGCTCATTGTCAGGATTGGGCAGGGAGCGTGGAGCTGTTGCTTCTGCCCCAAAGGTGACAAATGCCTCATATATGGATGGCAGCAACCCATCGCTACTTAAATAATTCAAGATGCAAAGCCAAAAATCATTGCCGCTTGGTTGACGCTAATTTATCAGAATGGGGCAGTAACTCTGTCGCTTGCTATTTTGCCAAAGAAGGCAGCAAAGACATCGGTTGTGCTTAACAGCGACCAAACCACTGTACAAGTACCTTCCTTACAAGACCAAAAATTGTTGATGCTCCATTCAGGCTCATTTTAATGTATTGTCTAGTCAATATCTGCTGCCATTGATAATTGTATGAATAATTATTTGGACTTACTGGTTGCCTTTCTCCCAGATTGAGACTCAGCCCTGTGGCAAAGCCGAGCCCAATAATATTCATGCACAGATCACTCTGATACGACCAAAATTGATATATCTTGCTGAATGATTCATTTTGCCTGCTATACTTCTGTTAATGAACAAATATTCACATGCAAGTGATCAATATTCTCCCATAATATTTCTCTAAGTGAAATTCTCCATCAAGCGACAACTAGAACCTGTTGTAAACCTATAGACCAATTCTGTCCTACTTTTACTCAATTCCCTGATTCCTTCTCGTTTCCATTGCAGTGACTGTTATCAACCTGTATTCTACCTGTTGCTTTGACCTCTCTGTTGGTCGGATTAATCAGGCGACACATGGTGCGGCACTCACAATCCAGTGCTCTGGGCTTGCCGGAGCCATGGTGTAGTTGTCTAGCGCAATATCAGATTCATCGTCTGCCACCAAGTCATCTTCGCTGGCATTTGGATTATCCTAGTCACCATGATAGTCATGCGAACGGTATGTGTCAGAAATGCTTTCAGGTGCACGGTCCTCATCACATTCGGCTGTATGACAGTCAATTCATCCAATTCAGTGCACATTTAACACTTGAGTTTGTCCTCTGGGGAGGTCTTTAGCAGACAAAACATGTGGGAACAGTGATATTTGCGACAACTTATATGCAGCCGTACCATGACGATGAAAAAGTGACCAAGATGATTGGACGATCTCTTCGGGATCTGAAATGTACCATACGGCCGTCATCTGCTTGTTTTGAGTGTGTGATTCCTTCTGTGTGGAATGTAGGTTTTGGCTGCCCTGCCACATCTCCAAAAGGTCGTGAACCTAAGCCATTCTGTGCAATTTTCTTTCCTCCGCCTCATTCTTCAATTCCAAGGAATTTTGAGTATCCGTTGTATTCAATGCTATGTAATCGCCTGCCAACATACCGTTATTGCCTCGATCAAACTGGCTGACAATGACAATTTCCTGAAGAGTCTCCCTGGTGGTTTCAAACTGTCTCCACCCGACTACATCTCGCCCATGGGAAAAACTGGCCTCTGCTCCAAATACATGTGGTTTGATAGAGAATATGTCTTGTGGGACATTGGAGAGATCAGTGTACTTTGAGTGCATTTCCTCTTGTTGACGCCACCAGTCAGTGATATGTAGTAACCGAAATGTACAGCTAATCTCCATGGGATCGGAGAGGTAATCATTCAGACTTGGATTGATTTGCGCCCATTTCTTTGGTCCTTTAGGTGGTGGGTTCAAATGGAGCCTTGTGGGTGTCAATATGCATGCTGCGGGACCAATTCATCCGGGTGTGATTTCAGCCACGCCTTTAGGGGTCAAGTATGCCTCATCTTCGCTGGACGAATCATATGAATCAGAAGATGATTGATCAATTCCAAAAGCCATTGCAGGGGGAAGAGATTGCTGCCCGGAACATTTTCAGGTTTAATGACAGACATTCATCGATCTCTGGAACAGTATTGGTTCTCCACATACTTCAAGAACGCTTGCTGGTATTGGGTAGTATGAGAAGTCTCGTCCTCAAACATAATATCCATTCCCTTGTCCCACTTCCAAAATGATTGCAACTTCCGGAAAGAATCGGGGATATATGCTGAAATGGGATGCATACTGGTCGTTTGAGTAACTTCACCATAGGGTTTGGACAGCTTCTGTCATGCAGACTTCATGGCGAAGTGTAAGTCTTCCTTCCATTCAATCTTCTTGTCAACTAAAGCTCGCTTAACGCCATCCATAGGATGGAACATGTCATTGTGGACAGCGATGACGTGATGCAGAATAACCGTATGCCACCTCAACATCTACTGGGTCCAGTATAGGAATTGCCCCAAAACATCTATGCCATACTTGACGATGTTCCATTCATTCTGTATTGTGAAGTGCGGCCAGTATTCACTATATTTTGGATTCTTGAGCCACTGGCGGGTGAATTCTTATAATTGGTAGGCCCACTCAAGCATCTCTAGTGTCGTATTCCACCAGGTTTTCACATCCATAATAGGTAGTACTGGGATAGGTACTTTGTCTTTTTAACATTCAATGAACTTGTTTTGACGACCAGGTGTCAGCGTAATCAATACACCAAGCATTCTCTGCTATCTGATGGTGAGTTTCAGGTCTTTCAAAATGTCTTGAAATACGTACTTTCTCAATTATCTTTGCTAAACCTGGTCACAGAGCCAACACCTTGTCGATTCTAGCATTGCCCACTTTTCGCAGTCTTTGACTCCTCCCAATGTCTGTGCTTTGATTGTCTTCAAATTGCTGATTGCGCTCATGGGCTTCCCAAGACATGGTGCAGCCTTTTATATGGAGACTTTTCATGAACACACCCAAAGCAAGCTGAATGACGTGCGCCATGCATGGTATGAGGTTGCTCATTGCAGGCAATTTGATTTCGGAGGCCTCATGGTTTGATTGTAGTTACTGAGTCATGGAGTAATTGGACGAAGTGTTATCAGTCATAATTTCATGTAAACGGCTGACAGTAAGCTCAAAACGATCAATAATTTTCTTCAAATGTATGGCCAGCCTTGCTCCACTATGTTGACCCTTGACTTATTATGCATAATTAGCTTTCAAAATAGGAAAACATGCAGCCATCAATCTCGTCAAAAGAGAGTAGTACTTCTCGCAACACCCAGTTGTGATCCACATAGTAATCTATGAATGCTATCATGGCTGATTTGTTCATTGATGTCCACCAGTCCAAAGCAAAGCTAACTTCATTTCTTGATGGCAGTTGCTTCTTAACTGCATCCACTGTCAGCATGTATTCCCTCCAGCAAATGTTGCTAAGGGCGCTGGCTGCTGGAACCACCAGCTTGCTGCACAATGCATATTATGACTGTCCTAGCTCAAGGTTTGATATAGTGTTCAATGGAATATAAGCTGAAACAAATCCTTAAATGAGGTGGCAATTCCAGGTGTCTTGGTGAAATTGAGCAGTTAGGAAGTTCTTTGCTAGCAGTTTGGAGCATTTTGTCTGTCAATTGCATTGATATAGATAAGGTCTAACTATCGAATATGAATTTCTATTGTGAACTTATCAATGTAATTCCTTGACTGCATTGTCTCATCTGTATGGCCAAAGGTGTTTCATCAACAGGTTTACTTGTCAATTCAGAAACTTCTGACTCTGTTAATTCGTTTCACATTGCGATGTGCGCTCTTGCCAGCAAGTGTTTCCCTATCCAGCTGGTCCCAGGTTCTGATGGATGGCGAAGAACTTGATGACAAATGATACATATGACACCAGGGCTGCCAATCTCCTCAATTCCGCTGTGCAAATAGAAACACCGTGAAGGGGAATGTCTAGAATTACTCCAATCAATAGGACGCTTCGAGCCAACATTCATTGAATCTCACCACTCATTGTATATGATTTGTAAAGTAAGGTCGCTCATACAATACGGGATGACACGGTCATGGTTGCAAGATCGCAGACACACTAGCAACGAGGTATTCAAAGATTGTGAATGCGACATGGTCGTAGGAATCTGAATGCTGCATAATTCCAGTCGAGAGACTGTCAAAAGTTACATTATTGTGAAGTAGAACGCTGGTTCTAAAATATTGACACTGGAGCTACACGCAAGACAAAAGTATGACCTGTGAGCCATTGCATGCATAGTTCTGAAGTTGTATACAAGGACATAATGAAAAGACTGACCGTTGAAATAACAATTTAGGAACAAAGCAAGGCATTTCGTTGCTGTGAAGCATACTGAGCAGCACAAAATCTGGAGCCGCTCTGCTGACACTGATTTCTAAGAGGTGGTAGTGGAATTGATAACAGCATTTTTGCCCATCAAGGTGGCCAATACTTTGATTATGAGTTAATGTCGATGCACAGCCCATGGATTATGCAAGTTGCATGATCAAAAATCGCTGATGCTCCATTGCCGCTCCGTTGACAATTATTGTTTGAATGTAGTCATGATGTCGTCACAAACATTTTCTCCTAGGAAGGAGGCCGATAGTTCAATCCTGGGTTGATGTCATCACGCAGCCCTTGGATCGTCCAAGATGCACGGCCAAATATCATAGATGCTCCATTGACGCTCATTATTATGATGGGGCAACGGGTGTGTTGCTTCCCTTTGTATCTATAAAGCTGAGCAATTTATTCACTTTGGATGGATGTGACAATGCAGCCCTTTGATTGCGAAATGTGTAAGACTAAAAATCATTGACTCTCCATTGGCAATCACATTAAATGCATCGATACAGTCATCGTACTCTGAATAATTGTATGCAATGAATTGTATGGTCATTATTGCCAATGAATGTAGCGTTTCTAGTATTATCATTTGCATCCAGAAGTTTTGTGGACTCTCAATTTCTGATCAACCACTATCCACGTTATCTGAGTGATGGATGATGCGGCCCTATCACATTCCCGCGCTTTTGGCTGGCAACTTTCATCATGTTGATCTTTTCACAAGTTATTTATCAATATTGCCCAACTTCTTCACCATTCTTCATCCAGCTCATTCTCCTTGATTTCCATGACGTATCATAAACAAATTTAAATATCTCAACCATGTGCACCAGTTCTGTGGGGAGAGTTATGCAGTTGGATGCATAGATAAATGCAGGATGACGGTCGTCATTCAGCCAGATTCGTATTCAACACTGACCGCTCCTTCCATGACTCGTATGACATCACTTACTCACATTTTGTTAGTAAATTTGATCACTAATTTATGTTTTGGTTTCTCACTTAACAGTAATTGGCATACAGATATGGAGTTTATTGGTTGTCATACTGGCTGATTTGGTTTCTAGAGTGTTCGCATGGTGCATATGACCATTGCACATGCACAGACAACTAACTGTGTCTCACAATGTGGTCACTGCAATCAAAGAAAAGCTGACACATAGCATAATTGGTACACGAATTGCTTCTGACTGAGATATGACGTCAAAAATAGCAATTGTGTTCTCTGTTCCTCCGGCGACGCTTTAGCCGTCACCATTTCCTAGTCCAAATACAATTTCAATATGGTGATTAGCTGGGGAGGAAGCATGCAGGGAAAATACCTTCAAGGTTCAACAGGCGTCACTTTCTGAATAGGTGATGAATTCGGCTCAGCGTTGGGCTGGAAACACCTTCTGCCTTTGTTTGCCTGTGGCCTCCTGGAACCATACCTTATTTCACTACTTCCTAGTCGACAAGTCCCTTGCAGTATTTGCAGTATTTTCGGGATGATATCAAGACACTCTATCAGCTCACCAGATGTTGTGGGGGCGGGTGGGGCTGCACCATTGTCCATTTGCAGTTCAACGACTGCTAGAACATTCAATTCGATCGGGCCGTACTTCTAATCTCTTGCACAGGAGTTGTGGGCTGGGTCCCCCCATCCCGGTTGTGTCAAATCATGAAGGTTCATCTTCTTCAGCCACATTCTCTCCATGCACTGCTTTACTGTTTTGGAGATTGTGCCCACCGCCCAGCCGGGATTGTTATCATTCCTCAGCTTGCCCAGCTCGGTATCTGCATCAACCTCATCTTGCCCATCCTCCTCATCGTCGGAACTTGCAAGATCGCTCAGACAGTTGCCGATAGCAACCATCATATCTGGTAACAATTTCTCCAGCTCTCTGGTCGTCAATCCCTTGTACCAGCCTTGGAGTGCAAGATATAACAGTATCTCATCCATATAGTCAAGACCGGTACACCGGTCATTATACTTAAGCATCTTTCTAATGTAATAGGCCTTGGTGCTAGATCTATAGGACTCATTCACATTGGCGATATGTAGCCATTCAAACATATCAGCAGTGAATGTGTGACCGGAACCCATGTCGCGAATTCACTCGGATATATGGCTGACAAGATGCATCTTTGGATATCCGAAATGTATCACGCGCTGTTCAATGGTTGAGTGGAGCGCCCGATTTCGAATTGTTTCCTACCAAGCTTCAAACTCGATCAAGCAGATGGAGAATTCCTCCTTGAACCACTTCTGTTCATTCGAGGTGATGCCAAAAATCTCTCTCTCCCGCTGGTCAGTGACGCGCTCCGTACCAGCCAAGCTTCAGGTCGTCACTTCTGTCTCAGCATTGGATCGGTGGTTCTGAAATTGCAGTCGCTTGTCGGCATACATGTTTGCCGCCCCGTAAGCCTCGGCTTTGGCTGCTGTTTTCAGTAGTGCAAGTTGTTTGGTGAATCTACTTCTGGGACTGGTTGGCTTGCTCCCGTCTTCCTGCAATAGCTGTAGCGCAAGATGATGGAATATTTCGTCAAAAAGCTTGCATTTCACAGGTGTCACCAGATGGATTTCGTGCTCCAAACGCTCTATTGCTTTTGGACGATCAGCAGCTGACCAAGTGGTTGCTACTTGTTGGGCTCTATTCATGCGCACCTGAAATTGCCTACGTTTTGTTGTGGAAACATTTTCTGCCCCATGCACAAGGGCCTCCATTGCAGCACAAAACATATGAATCTTTTAATCACATAACAGATGGGAGTCCATTGCCAACAGGTCATCTACTTTGGCCTTCGCAGACTTCAACATTTTCTGTTCTCGAAAAATTCCTTCCTTCTTGTAAAATCGCTTGAGTGCATCATGTAGTGCTTTGAGGGATACATTAGAGTGATTTTGCTGGCTAACAAGTAGAGAGAACTCACATAATGCCCGCATTGCTCCCATTACCATTTCATTGTAGGGTTTTTCCGCTGCAGTGTTCCCATCATCCTTGTAGAAGACAAGAATCTGAGCGCAATCCACTGCCGGTGTTTGGATCATTCCACGGATCTCTTTACTTTGCCAGGTGCCACTTTTCAATGAATCGAAGGGTTTAGAGAAGTGCTGGCAGCCGGGATATCGTGGCACCGATGTGAATCGATTGTCAAATAGAGCCTTGACCAGTCTCGCTTTCAGGTATTTGAGCAGCCAGTGCAATACGTCTTTAACTGAACCCAGGAGCAGCTGATGCAATTGATCAGGCTGCCAACGCCGATAGACATGGCAGATAGAGTATTGCCGTAACTGGTTGCAGATTGGGTGGACATCTAGACTGTGCAGAGCATCAACATTATTGTCCTCCAGCAGCTCCGAGTAAATAGACTGCTCTCTTGAGTCATAGAGTGGTCGAAAGGCGGAATGCCCCATCTGCGCACCTTCAGGAATTCCGCACATTGCCCAGGAGCCATATGAGACTTGGGCAACCATGCCTTGTTCCAGATGATCCCCGACCCTGGCAGCCTTATGAGGGTAACATTGTCGCTGGAATCCATCTGCACAATACCGTTTCATGCCAGGGCCAGTGATGTCATGATGCCTAAGTTGAGACGGCACTGTTTCAACTGCGGAATGCCATGCTTCATCAATGTTTTCAGCACCTTTCATTGAACATGGGTACAGGCTAACAACAATCCCGGCGCGCTTTTTAAGTGTCCAGCAGATATGTTTTCGAATATTACCATTCGTGAGATAGAGTGGCCACACATGCTGAAAGCCCAAAAACGTGGTGAAGTGTGTCTTGTAGGATGCACAAATGAAGGGCACGATTGTCACTCCGGCCGGAAGTTAATCTTTTGTATCCCACAACCCATCACCGTTGTTCATCCAGCTGGAGATGGAATGACCCTCAGAGTCAGCAAGGAGCACCAGTTGGAAATCGAGGTGTGCCTAAAAAGGAGGATGTGCTAGGAGGAACTAGATACATTCGAAGATATCCCTGTAGTATAATGTTCCAATAATATGTGAGTCATCTTCAATCCAACTATCATGGCGGAGCTCGAAATCGAGTTCAGGAAGGAGCTTTCTCATGGCATCTGCTGATTGCAAGGATTCGATTTCAAAGTTGTCCAGTCCACGCCTGAGATGTTGATCGATCCATGTTTCCTTTGGCTCAATAAACGATTCAGTCTACTGGACGTCGTGTTTGGACCGACATGGATTTCATGGATTCCATTGTTCTGAGTACTTTCGATGCTTGTTGTACAATCCAGTTGCTTTGCCAAACACTTTCCCCCCTTCATTTTCCACTCCAACTACCTGCCTATGAGGCTTTGTCTTTGTTGGATCTGGGGTACAGGTGAAATCAGGCTGCTGAGGGTCTATAGGTGCTTCGTTGGTAGTATCTTCAGATGGTGGTGCTCCCGGTACGTTTTGTATAAGTAGATCATTCATTGACGGCGTGTTGATGGCCATTCGGGTGCACCTACTGTCGTCAATCTATGATGGCTCAGGGTGACGGAAGCCGGCAGGTGGTAGAATCCCATTGGGTAATAGCCCTTCATTCATTGATATTGGGGGATATTGTTGATAGTGAGCTTTCAGTCGGTTCTCATTGAATAATGTCTCTTTGCAGTTAAAGCATTTGAAATATTTCCGGTGAGTGTTAACCATAGTTGAGAAATGCTCAGTGTTCTGATGAATCTCGATGATGCTATAGGGGGTATGGTTCGTTGCTGGAGTTGAGCCTCAAGGATATTTGTTTGAAAGCGAGCTGACTCCAACTGAGGTTAGTGTATAACTTTCAAAGCCGCATCACACCCCACTAAATGTAGAGGAGGGTTAAAACAAAGTCACCTTACGATCAGTTTTCTTCACAAACTAAGATAATATCAATCAAATCCCACACAATAATGCTGCACATTATCTACTGAAAATCGTTACCAAAGAAGGCTTCTTTTGTCATCGCTGCGATCAACTTCTCATGCTGTTCATCAGGTGCTACTATGATCGGCCTTATTGTATACTACGTCATTGTGGCATTCTACAAATCATGTCTACACTCAAGCCTCACGCAGCAGATAACATCAGCTCAATGCAATCAATGGATAAGTTTCCTAGCTGGCTGTATGCCCGCTCAATGATCATCGACAACTGATAGGTTGGTAAGATGTTCTCTTCAGTAACAATCCTTGACTGGTGGGTGGATCCTGGGGAGACAATGAGGTTCACACAAGGAGCTCCAAAGGAAGCAATCACTGTTGAGGTTCGACTAACAAGGCCTCATATTGAATGAAGTGCAGGTAGTGCGCACACATTGTGAGTTAAAAACGCCTAGTCATGACAACCTTTGAACCGGATATAGTTCTTGTTGGGTTCCTCCAGATATCATGTCATATCCCTTTCATGACCCTTACAGTGATGAACAAAACAGAGGAGAGCTTATATCCAAGATCCAAGTATACGAATTCGAGCATATAACAAAGACAGGCGGGATGTGTGTGATTATGATGTCTCTTTCTCAGCTGGGCTTCATAGAATCAAAGGTGCAGTGCAACACCACAGTTCGTGAAAAATAAGATACATATAACTGGCCTTCATTCCACCAAAGCTCACTGCTACCTTCAATGTTCTCAACTATACTCTGCCTCATTCGAAATCACCAATTGAAGTGAGAATTTGATTACAACCAGCTGTTAATCAGATACGATGAGGACGAACGGATCTCCGCCAGCGACAACCAATATGCCTCCGATAGGTGGGCTGTTTGGCTCACAACCACGCCCAGATGACAATGCGGGAGCATCAGATAATCCTTGTGCAAATACCCCGAGCAAAGACCCTCAATTCAGGCAACCCACCAATCGATTTCATCCATCACCACGAGGGTATAGTTACCCACCGTTGCAGCCACCATTTCCAGGCGCTCCCCAGTTCCACCACCATGCCCCATTCAACATGACACCAAGCTCACAACCAAACTCTGGTGCAACCCAAGAATATCCAAGGTATGGGCTATCGTGGCTAGCATATGATTACCCGCAAAGAGGATATGGTGGAGCTCGAATGTTCCGCCCTCAGCAATTCACAGGACTTGCGCCGGCATCTCCTGGAGTACCTCGAGTGCCTCCAGCACCGCCAGGAAACAATCCAGTCATTCGGCCGACATCTTCCACCTCCACTGCAGCAGGACAACTTCCTGGCGTACCTGGGAGACCCCCCAGTCACCACCCAACGAAACGAGTTCAGCCGGCTTCAGAACCACGTAGAACAGATGTTGCGGGGATTGCAGAGTTACCCTTGTTACCTGAGATTTCCTATGACAAATACAATGCAGGGAATGAGAGCGACGATTCGTCGGAGTGGGGTGGTGCCACAGGCAACGCCCCAATCAGCTTGAAGCAAACAGAATTCTCCTTGAAGCAATTTGCCAAAAGGATGGGGCAGCCCAACATTAGTACGTTCACCAAGTGGAAGAAAGCATGGGAGGCTGGGTTCGTGGGGAAGAAGCATCGGTCCATTCTCTGGGGACAGAACCGTCTGAAACAGCTTCGGGATGGAACACTGCGCTGGGTGACAGCATTTGCAGATTTTTTGAATACTTTCGAGACCTGGCTGTGTTTGGAAATTTTTGATAGTGCTGAATGGATTCAGCGACAGTGAGGTGAGATGTTTGTGAAGGAATGTGCAAGCAAGGTTCAAGAGGCGAGGAAGAAGGGAAGGCAAGGCGACAATGAACTGGCAACAGATTTGGCGAAGCACTCGGGCAAAAATGGGAGAGGTAACCTCCCTGTTTTGCCGAATACAACATCCATGGTTGTGATTCGTCAAGTGCCGAATGACAACAATGACCAGACATCCAGCAATCAACTCCAAGCTTGGTACACAGATGTGAGGCACTGGGAGGAGCTAAGTGATTTCATCAAACAAAATTGTAGCCCGAAAGAACCATATTGTCTGACTGCAATGTACAAATGCCACTTGACACAGGAAGAATAGGATGAAGAGTATTTGGGATTATACGCACCTGGGCAAATGATGAACGATCATCTATATGGTCAGATTTCATACAACTGTTCCCTTTCTAATGCCTTCAAGTCGAAACTGGGACACAATTTGAAACTATTATTGTTAGAAATGAAGCCAGCTACAGGGACGGATGTTGCAGAGCACGTAATTAGACCGGCCAAGGTAATCCTGGCTAGCCTTATTAGAGAGAGTTATGCCCCACTGCTTATCAGAATACTTAGACTTTGGAGGGATCTGATGAAAATGAAAGAGTGGTTGATGATGAGGCAGGTGGGAAAGAGACTGATAGTAGTATTAATGTAAGTTCTGATTGAGTGAATAGAATTGATCATATTCCACATGCTTCTTGGGTCTAAATGCTTACCTGTGAAATACCTAACATCGCGACAAATTTCAGAAAGGCCGGAGTATGAGCCCACCTGCCTACCATACCCTGGAGCAGCTGACAGAGATCATTGAGGACGAAATGAAGACCAACCAAGGTGCAAGATAGGTTCAGGAGCATGTGAATGGCGATGAGATCCTCGATCTGGATAATACCAGTTCAGTATTAAGCACTCTTCTCAACACAATCAACAACGAATTTGAACACCAGTGTCTTGAGGATGCAGTCAGGCTGCTGAATGCCCATCAGATTCGCCACTCAACAGATGACAGTGTTCCAGGCCACAAGTATTCATTTCCTGGCCTGCCCGGAACCAAGTGTCTGGCGCACCAGGTTTGGGCTATGTGGTTCATCGTGAGGAGGTGGGTTTGGGATGCTGATATGCCAGGAGCCCTGGTGGCGGATGAAATGGGTCTTGGAAAGACTTTCACCTCAGTGGCAGCAGCAATGATTTGCAAACTGCTGACTGAGGAAGTTGTAATGGGTTTACCGCTGTCAAATTTGTGGGGAAATACCCTTGCAGAGTGGGTGAATATGGTACAGAAAGACTTTCCCGGGATTATCGTTCAAGAACAGGAATGTTCCCCATTGCGGAGACATAATTCAGTTCCCTGCCGCCTCATGGAGATCCAAGAACTCAACCACAGGGGCATCCAGAGCGAACATCCTCCCTTGAAGCAATGCTGGTGGTGACAATGCCCGGAGTTGCAGATATGTTCAAGAGTGTCAACGACAACATGACATATCCAACCGATTTGAAACTCATAAACTTGTTGCACGCGGAAAATGGAAATCTCACCGACACGGATCTGAACACCAGTCTTGACGGGCCGGAATACCGATGGAATATCCACCTTGTTTCATATGATACCTTAACATCCAGAGCGAAACCAACAAGCAATAGCCAACTCACACTATTCATAGAGTTTTGAGATTGTTGATGAGTCTCATCAGTACAAGATGGAAAATAGCGTGGGCTGGTGGATGGCAATGAATGCGAGAATTGGATTCAAACTTCAAGTCACTGCAACGCCAGGATTCTATTCACTCCATGACTGGTGTTTGCAGAGAATGTGGCTGTTTTCAGGTGCACCTGAACATCCAGAGGATGATATTGTGATGGAAAACCACAGCTCCGAGGCACTGTATTCCGCAGTAAAAAGTTTGATCCATGCCATCCAGACTGAAGACGAAGACACTCAACAGGATGCAACACACCAGACGATCCGAATTACAATGCCCTGGATGATCTGGAGGTGGTCAGAATCGAAACTGGCGAATGGAAAACCACTTCTTCAGATACCAAAGGAGAATGCTCACCTTGTTGATCTCAATTGGACTGAAGAAGCGCAAGCTAAACTAAAGACCCTTGTGGAAAGATACACTTCACAGGGTGCTTCAGGAGCGTGGAGGGTACATACATGGCAGCTTGCATGCTTCTCATTGGTATTGGGAGACACCAAGGATCGGAATGACATTTCACGACAATGGTACGATGAATGGCCACTCGACACTTGGGTGGATTCTCCCATTCTCTGATGGCTGTGGGACACATCTCTGCCAATGCTTGGCAACGAACCTGCAGAGTATCCCGAGCCTGCAGAAGACGAAGCATCACATGAGGCACTCCTGCACAAGCCAGAAAGTAATAAGAGCTCCTTGCCTAGTGCACCTACTCCGTAAAAGGCGGTGCTATTTTGTCCGCTGCCAGGCCAAGTTCGTCATTTGAAGTGGTGGCTAACAAAGTTTTTTGTGGATCATTTGGATGTTTTCTACATGTATGCCGCAATGGGTGACAATGAGAGCACAGAAATGCAGCTCAAATTCCAAGATTTGCCAAATCCCTCTGTGTTTGTAACTACACCCAAAGTGGGTGGGACAGGCCTAACTCACACAGCAGCGAACCATGCAGTAAGAACTCAGAAGTTCTGGGTATTGAATGAGCAGCGGCAGGCATTTGCATGGGTTGTCCCACCAGGGCAAAACAGAGTTCCACACACCTGGGTATTGAACACTGGACCAAGTGGTTATGATAACAGAGCGAGTAATCTCCACCAGCCCTCTGGAGTGGCACAAATGGGAGTCCTACCTGGCCTGATGAGCTGACCAAACATCATGACTTCAATGATATACTGGATTCTGGAGGTTTGGAAAGACCATACAAAGCAGCTTACGGAGCAAGGAGACGTTGTGCTATCAGATGGTGAGGATGAACGTTCATTATGTGGGCAGTGTAATCAAGGTTTGCCTCTTTCAACATTCAACCAACACAATCTCACCAACTGATGCAAAAAGTCAAATGGTATGGAGAATAAAGCGCTCATGAGAAGTCTAGGACTATTAGTTAGAGCTCGATTCCATTTCGTGTTACTTGATTATAGTCATGAATATGAGATTATGTCAATGATAAACAGATATCTTGAAAAATGTAACATAGCCTCATCTGGACGATCCAATATGTGATGAAGAGCAGGTGCACTGGTTCAATGGTTGACTAAGTCAAATTCTGAGGTGCCGTACATTTCTCTTTGTGTCAATCTGTCGAAGCTGCAGTCACATATCCTCTTCCTCGTATATTGACCATGGTGAATTGTGATACCTGAATCTGCGAATGGGATTCAAGTTTCCAGGTGCGCCTGAACCCCCAAGTGTGATTCAAATGATTTGTTTCGTGTCTGTTTCAGGCGCCCCAGACATTACAATTGCGAAAGAATTCAGGAAATTCACTGAATCAACAATGCTGAATAATTTAGAATGAATTGTTCAAGGGAATCGCTATCAACATCTCGACTCTCCTGAGACAGATCCAGCACAGTATATGTCTAATCATCTTGGGATCGAAAGACTGTCTAGGCGATATCGAGTTGATATATCGTATCCTAAGACACGGCAGGCATATTCCAGGCTTACCCGAACAATTCAGCCGAGTATTTCCTCGCTCTGGAATCAAGTTCACGCACGCCTCGGATCCACTCTCCTGTTGAATTTGATGGTCTCAGATTTGACACCGCATGCATATTCTATTCAGAGGCTAATTTCGACAACCAGATTCTCATTATGAACATATAATCCCACTTCAGGCATGCCTCTGAACTGTGTATACCCTCTTCACATTACCCTTGAATGATTCATTTTGCTCCATTCCAATCATATATTCTTCCTTCCTCAATGCTTTGAATCTGTGGCTCTGAGCACACAGAGTGTCATCTGTCAGAGAGTATACTTTAAGGTGCAGGCGCAGCGTATCCCGCTTGGCCCCAGCTTAATATCTGTGGCTATGCTTGATTAGTATGTGAAGGCCGTGGCAAAAATTCCATAACTGTCATGCTCCATGTCAACCTAACCTTTGGAGGAAGGTGTCCACCACACGCTCACTGTAGATGCACAGCCCTGGGCGATAAGTAACCACACTTAACTGGATTTCGACCAAGAAGTATGTTCGGACCTTACATTTCCAAGATCCTATAATTGCTTCTGTTGTTCGGGCTCCATAATCGAGCTGCAACTTGAGAGAGTGAACCTGAAAAGACAGTTTCTGCTCTGTGATTCTGCAGATGACGGGCAACTCCCGCTCACATGTATACCACACTTCCTCAAATAGGCCCAAATTCATGACACTTCCAATACAGACTTATATACAGTTTGACTCACTTGTATGTTTGGGCCGCCTAAAAACTGTATATCAAAATAGTTCATGCGAACCAATTTCCATCAAGAGAGCTCGAAAAGATTGAGTCTGAATGGCAGTCTCTGCTTGCAGCTCAGGGGCTCCATCAGTGACTGGCAAGCTCCACGAACCGCGTATCTTGAATGCCTGAAGTTCGTGGCAAATTATAAACAGACAATATCTGTTTTCCGCCAACGTCCAATCCGCAGTGTGCATGAAGAACAAATCGTGATGTAAACTCAAGTTGAGAAAAGGCAATTTCTGAGAAACAACTAACTTTCAAAGTAAGGCAAGCCTGCAATCGCAGCCATTAGATTGTATCCTGCATGCCAATTCGAGGCTAGCTGCACCACAATTGGCCGGAACAGCATTCTGTTATTGGTCATCCCGCTGTTACATGAAGCCTCATGACCCATTCATTTTGTTCTTATGCACTGCTTTGAACCACAATATTCATGTCAAGTCAACATTGTAGCATTGAGACTCATAATGAGTTTGTGATTGAATGATGCGGTATTTACAAGATATTATGCGCAACATCTTAATGTGACTGACTATTCATGACCCATTTGCTAGCAATCTTGGGATTGACAAGAACTGGAATTGATTGGATTACCCCTCAGTCTTCTTTGTACCTTTACCGTTCATTCTCAATGTTGAATCTCTCCTTTGCCAACCCACATTCTCTGTCCTTTCTGACACTGACTGCATACAGATTGTGACTTTGGCAGACTCGGACCACTGAAAGTGAAGGTCTGCACAAGATATTGCCTAATCGACTATTAACTTTGCAGCATAATCCTAAAACAACAGAATATCAACAAAATAGGGTGTCCTTCCAACTGGTATACCGCTTTCAGAAATTCATATTTATCCACTATCAGCAACAATCTCCATTTGAACCCATGTAACTTCAACTGTTGCCACTCACGAAGGTCCCAACTCTATCCTCTGTCCAAGTCCTGCAAACTTCTCCCACACTCCGACATTTCTGTGCCTTGCGATCTCCTCGCATATGCTCGAACTAGAGGCATAATGAACTACTTTCGGCGGAGTCATATGCAGGGGGGATCATGATCAAACCATTTCTCAGTATTCCACATATGTCCGGCCCTGAGAGTTTGTTGGTGATACAACCATGTTAATGTCTCGAGTTCTTCAAGTGTGTCGAGATCTTCATGTGCATCTGGTTCAATTGTAGGTATGTTGGCTTAAAACAACCTGCAATTCCTGCATCAATAGCAGACTTGGATACGAGTGCTAACATTCCGGATTTGGGGGCATGAAGAATGCATCGAATCTGGTGCAATTTCCAAAATCACAACAAAGAACTAGGATCGACGATATGAATATGAACCGCCAACAATGTCTTGCGGACTGTGTTCTGCCTCGCCTTCAATTTCATCCTCCTCGGCCGAGCGTCACTTTGTGCAGGCACGCCTTAAATTGCATCCTCCTTGACCGAATACTACTTTCTTTCCCCATCTTCCCATTATTCCATTAAACTTCATACAATATTCATGCTTATATACTTCTGTCTACATTCTCCAACTTCATTTCATCAACATGGAACCTACGGCTAGCCAGGTGAGAAATCACTATTCACAGAAGATTCAAGAAGCACACGTTGTGTGAGCAGTTTCACGTGCATGCAAGAAGACAATCAATTTTCATTGCCAATCAAATGTTTTAATGCCAACCCAGCATTTGGGTATAGTCTTAGGGATAGCGAATATTCGCGTGATAATTGTTATAAAGCAGGATGATGACGATACCAATCAAGAGATAAGCGATGACGACTGTGAAGACCCTGGAGAGTTCACCTTGTCCTCCGATATCGAAGAAGACGATTTGGACAGCCACCATGAGGTACTGCATGTAGACCAGGCGCTCCGTGATAAAACATTACGAACATGAAGGGTTCCACTGCCAAAGAAATGGAGCAGTGCCGATACTGTCATTGCATGCAACCCACTTCCAAATTTGCCACATCCACCCGGAGCCATAGCACCACCATTGCTCAAGCGCCAAAAGTCAGCCATCAACATATTACGTGAGTCTGTCATTGTACCCGCCCAGGCGCTCCCGCTTCCCAAGGCTGGTGGATACCAGAGTGATCCTCAACCAAAGGCCAGTGGAGATCACAACGTTTGTCAACACAACACGGCTACTTCTGAGGTTGCGAAACTGTTCATGGAGGCAGTTGTATTCACAAAGACTACCTGGCCATTCATTTCTGATGAGAAGTACTTGATGGTTGACGAAGCTTGGCAACTTGCTTTCGAAGCCCAGGATCATCAGCAGGCATTGGCAGGTGCTCCTGTAGGTACACCATCTGTGTGTCGATTGCCCAGTGGTCCATCTCATGAAATCGATCGGCAAACCCGAGAAGCTGTAAGTGTATACTCTGTTTTCTGCTCCTCAATTGGACATATGATCATACTAAACCCCAAAGATATACATAGTTAAAACTAAAGATTAGTACCATCCAAGGGCGTTTGGCAGATGGAGACAGTCAAACTATTGTCCGTAGTTACTGGTTGGATTTATGATGAGAGACTGAGCTTCGAATCCATGTTAAGGAGCTCCTGTTTGATGATGCTTCTCTCAAGAAGGTCATCGATGATAAGAAATCATGGTTCACGCAGATCAAAGTGCTTGACTTAATCTACCAACAATTTTTCTGCACCGCCAATAGCTTGGGGCGCCCGCCGACCACATCGCAGTTCTTTCAACCTCTCACACCGCAGACGTCAGCGCTTGTTGCCACAGCTATTCATTTTGCGCTTTCTGAGTATGCCACTGGAACGAAGGTTACAGTTATGTTTTCTCAAGACGAATATCAAGGTAAAAGTTGCCTTTCCACAGTGATAGATTGTATTACTGCAGAAGCCACTGCACTCATCAATTACACATGGTGGGCTGCTTCATACCCCCCCAATCGTGCTCCTCCGCTATAATAGGTGCTAATCAATCCCCATCGGCGCTCCTCAGTCTGGATTGGTGCTTCCATGTTTCCTTCAGCGCTCCATACTGGCATTGCTGTTGGTGCACCTCTTCCGGAATGGGCACTCCTGAATCCCCTCCTCGACCTCGATTAGGAGCGCCTCCATCTCATTCCACACTCTTCACCTCCCTCTCTTTTCGGCGATGCCCGGCATGGATGGGCTGCTGCACTGGATAGGTGCTCCTTGGCCTGGATTTGTGCCCCTCAATTTCATTCTGCGCTCCTCCATCACCATCATCACTCCCCTTGCCCACCCTGCACTCCACATCAGGCACTACTCCTATCCTGGTGGCGCATGTCTTTTCCCTGCGAATTCATCATATTGCCTTTCAAACTCCATTTTGATTCACTGCGAGCTGGCCTCTCAATTCCAACCATTTAGATATCACAAATCGAGCCAAACGACACTGGAATTCAGTTGCACCCACTCAGCAGGCCCGAATCATTCGGAAATACAGAGAGTGCTTCCAGTCTCTTTGCACTGTTGATGATTTGAATGTTCCTGAGTTTGTCGGCCCTGATGAGATGGGAGATTGAGTGAATGACATTGAGACTATGTTCGATTAATATCATTCAATCGCTTAGTCGGGTTCTTGTTTTGGGTTTACCTGTTTCCATTTGTGAATCAGTCATCATTTTCTTTGGTTCTCCTTAATGTAGCGATGCAAACAATTGAATGTTGAATGAGATGCTAGGTACTATAGTATGATTTAAAAGTTGAAAATGAACAATAATCGATGCATCATAGATGGAGGGTATTCTTATTGCTCGTGTACATCCAGAGAATCTCAGATAACCCCTGCAGTTTGTCGCATGAATAACCCTAAGAACCCAGGCATCTCTCATAGTTAGTTTTGGATTCCGGCTTTAGTTGGGCGACAGTCCCAGGTGCTCCCGAACTTATCACACCCGCTCCTATTGTGCTCCACTACCAGTCATCAGAGATCCCAGTTACTCCGAGGGCCAGCCGGAATGCGCTCCTAGGGCCCGATTCTCTCCTGAAATTGACACTTCTAAGTTTACACTTCGCCTCCTCTCACACACTCCTGGAGGCTCCCTGTGACTAAAATACATTTTGTTGATGTATGTCAGAACATGACTATGAGATATTCTATGCTTCCTCAGACAGGTCTTACACCCTATTTCCCATCCCCCTCATATTTTCATATCATCTCCATCTCCATATACCATCTCTCTTACTTGTCTACTACTTTACCATTACTGGTGAATACCAAAGTGATGGTATCCCTCTCTGTTTCTCCATACCATGATTATGACTGAATAAGGAGTACAGCATACTCTCGCAATGTACTGTCTACCAGCCAGTCTTCCATTATTTTTACAATTATATGTTAACATATACTCTGACTTTCAGTTTCTTGTATGCTCATCTATTTTCTGAATGACTACCTCCAGTCAGCTCTTCCAAAGCTTGAATGTAAAGTCAACTGTTCAAACATTACCAGGATTAGGGGACACATCATAAATGGAAACCCAGCCCATGTCATATCTGCTTTCCAATCGACCACCTCTACATTGACTGTCTTGAGATTGACCTCTCTCATATAAGCCTCCAAGTACATCTTCAAACTTGCTCAATCATGGCCTCCAAGGGCATATCCAAACTGCTCCATTATTCATCTCCAAGGATATCATCCAGTATACCTAATCACCACCTTCAAATTACATAATTACAACCACCAAGGGTATCTGCAATTACACTTCATTGAGTGTTGGCAACAGTTCCAGACCATTGGTTTCGGTACAGGTCCGGGGCGAAACCAAACCATCGCCAAATTGGCGGTCTAGGTTGTCAATACACCGGAACCATCAATTTGGGTACAATTTGATGAAATTCCCCCAACCAGTCTGAATTGGGGGGGTCGTCAGCCGGTCACCCAGTGGGTCCATCTGGAGATTCCTATAATGCTCTTGTTTTTGCTGTTTGATAATAGTATCTTATCAAAATCACATATTCAACAGTCATTAATATCTTTTTCCAGGTTTTGCAGTTTGCAATATCGATTATTTTGCAATCTGTGTTTGTCCTGGAAGATGTTGGATTTTTGACTATACTGGCGGAGAATAGTTATGTTATGAGCTCATATATACACGCAATGCCTTGATTACCTACTATGCGAGACCAAAACTTGTTGATGCTCTGTGGACACTCATTGTCATGATGAGATGGCGTATCTGTCATGCACTGTTGTGGTTGAAAAGGTCGCCATTACTTTGTATATGAATTATCTCCAGAAAGTGACACTTGTATGAGCCAAGATGCAAGACCAAAAATCATTCACGCTCTATTGACGCTCATTTCCACAATGGGGCAGGAAGGGTCTGGTTAGTGTTCTTGCCCCTAATGTTTGCCAATACCTCATTTATGGATGTTTACCACAAATCACTGCTTAGGTTACCCAAGATGCAAAGCCGAAAATTGTTGACTCTCCTTTGACACTCATTTTCAGAATGGGGCAGTGACCATTTCACTTTCACTTTTGCCTATTAACGCTGCCACTTAGTTGGTTATGCATAACAGTGACCAAATCACTGTTCAATTACAGTACTTACAAGACCAAAAATTGTTGATGCTCTGTTGATGCTCATTGTGATACATTGTCCCTTCAAAATCTGCTGCCATCGATAATTGGATTCATAATTATTTGAACTTATTGGTTGCCTGTCTGCCTGATCAAGACTCAACCCTTGGGCAAAGCCAAGCCCAGTAATATTCTTACACTGATCACTCTCATTCTAGTAAAATTAATACATCTTGTGAAATGATTCATTTTGCCCACTATAGTACAGTGTATTAACCAATATTCACATGTGCCTGCTCGATATCCTCCCAAAATGTATCTTTAAATGAAATCCTTTGTCAAACAACATGAAGAATCTGGTGAAAATACATTGACCCAATCAGTCCTACTTTTTCTTGTACCCATTACTCCTCCAAAGGGAAAAATGACCATACGCGATGCGTAACACATACAGAAGCTGTTTTTTGAACGGTAATCCATACCATATTTGACATGTGGCACTATGATGTCCTATGGACCTGCGCATTGACTAGATTACTATGCTACTCATGCAGTTATGTGCACTTGATACTATACATCTTGCTGTGATCAACAAACTGGAACCAAACTGGCAAATGCAATTGTTTGCATGTTCCCAAGTATGTTCTAAAAGGCACTCTTGATTGCACACGATTGTATACTCCTGATTGCACTCGATTGTGCACTCCCAGCCGGCTTGAGTTATGCTCTCAAGACGCTCCCAACGACACTGCGAGTACGCTCCCAAGTACACCCAATATATTCTCAAGTACACTCCCGGGCATGCTCTCAATGACCCTCTCAATTGCACTCGATGGCATACTCCCAGCCTGCTTGACTGTACGCTCCCAAGTAAGCTCTCAAAACACTCCCAAGTCCACCTCCAAATCGCTGTCAAGTACGCACCCAATTGCACTTGATGGTACACTCCCAGCCTACTTGGCGCTATACTCCCAAGTACACTCTCAAGAGGGAAAACACTCCCATTGTCACTTACCTATATGCTCCCATGTACGCTCCCGCATGCTCGATCCAGAGACATGCTGGGTTGCAGACCCCAGGCACCAAGAGGAATGAGCAACAGGTGCCAGGCAGCCGGAGGCGTGAGGCAGGTGGAGTATGGTGAGCAGTGTGTAGCGGCCGGCATGTGGTGTCTAGCGTGTGGCTGATGGTGGGTGGCGTATGGTAGCCGAAATCATGACGTCGGTCGATATCATAGTCTGAACATTATCTTTAGCACGCCCACTGTGACAGGATCTCACCATGTCTCACAGTCATGGTGTTGACAATTGCAGCCTTATATTCCGCAGGAAAGGTAGACAATTCGATCTTGGAGAGAGCAGATCTGGGACTTGGATGTTCCAGCGGAATTTAGTGCCCGCATCCCACTGATTGTGGGAGTATGTGTGCGCATTCAGTCCTGGGCTGATGGGGAAGATGCCGATGGTGATGGCGATGGCGATGCTGATGGTGATGGCGATGGTGATAGTGTTAGCGACAGTGATCATAGTACCAGAAGTACTTAGACAAATAGGTTTGCTACATCAACGTCAGCATCAAAGCTTCCACTGACCTATAGCCTTCTACTAGCCACAGCTACCACAGACCTAGAGCCCTCTATTAGCCAAAACTTCCACAAACTCAGAGTTTTCCATCGGCCAAAGCTTCCCTTGAAAAGCTCTGCTCCTCCCGAATATGTGCCTGCATGCTCGATCCAGAGACTAGCCGAGTTGCAGACACCAGGCACCAGGAAGAGTGACGCAGATGGCGTGAGGCGTGCGGTGTTTGGTGGGCGGCATGTGGCATGTGGCATGTGGCAGGTGGTGGGTGGCGGGCGGCGGGCAGTGAATGGTGGCCAAAATCATGACGTCTGTCAATATCATAGTCTGAACCATACCCTCAGCGCGCCCACTATGACAGGATCTCACGATGTCTCACTGTCATGGTGTTGACAATTGCAGCATTCGACCCTGCAGGGAAGGTAGACAATGGGATCTTGGAGAATGCAGATCTGTGACTCAGTTTTTTTCGGCGGAATGTGCAGCCAGTTTCCCGTCAAATTTGGGTGTATGCGTATGCATTCAGTCCGGGGCTGATGGTGCTGATGATGATGGTGATGATGGCGATGGTGATGGTACCGAAAGCACTTAGTCAAGTGGGTTGGCTACGTTAATGTCAAAGTCAAAGCCTCAACAGCCAACCGCCTTCTATTGGCCAAAGCTTCCGAAAACTCAGAGTTCAAGCGGCCCAACCATTCCTCTGGAAACACTACTCCGGCCGAAGCTCGGCTCTCTCAACCGCAGCCCTGAAGCTGGCTCTGAAGCATGCTCTGAGGCCGGCTCTCAAGCAGGCTCTCAAGTAGGCTCTCAATCAGGTTCCCAATCAGGCCTTCAACCAGGCTCTTGACCAGGCTCCGATGCAGCCACGCAAGATGCTCTGAATGAATGTCAGCACCAGCGAAGCCGTTGGCAGTCAAGACTGGCTCAGGTTTGTTAACTGCGAGCCGTTTATGGTCCCATAGTCCCATGTGCAGATATCTATGAACAGGCTATGGATAGTGTTAGCAACGGGTCTGGACCGTCACTTCGGGTCCGGGTACGGGTCGGAACCAAACCGGAGCCAGATTGGTGGTCCGGGTCGTCAATAACCCCGAACTGTCGATTCGGGTACGGTTCCATCGACATCGCCCTACCAGTCTGAATTGGGCGGGTTCCCAGCGGGTTGTACAGCGGGTCCATCTGTAAATTCGTATAACATGCTTGCTTTTGCTATTCGATTATAGTACTCAATCAAAATTGATTATTTGACATCCAGTGATCACATTTTGCATGTCTTGCATATTGCAAGATCGACAATATTTTAATTTATGTTTTTCTTTTAATGTTATGTATTTTTGACCAGGGAGGAGGTCAACAATTCAATTATAAGCTCAAATATCCATTCGATGACTTCATTACCCGATCTGCATCACCAGCAACTGATGACCCTCGGATGATGCTGAGTTGACAGATATTCTCAGAATGGAGCCGTGACCGTGTCACTTCCTCTTTTGCACATAGTGGATGGCAATACATTGGTTATGTATAGCAGCGAGCAAATAACTTACCAATTACCTTATTTACAAGACCAAACATTGTGGAGGCTCCATTGATGC
>Ga0307512_10000489_pt1 | contig 58247 bp, 76 predicted proteins | sample 14_EM_MG_FD_200267 | JGI IMG/M metagenome (GOLD analysis project Ga0307512, IMG submission 200267) | Populus trichocarpa ectomycorrhiza microbial communities from riparian zone in the Pacific Northwest, United States - 14_EM | ecosystem: Host-associated > Plants > Roots > Unclassified | place... | reverse complement strand
TGTTGCACCGTGCAAAGTTCCATTTCCCAGTTACTCCTTTGGATACTACCTTTTGGGAGCCTTCGCTTGAGATATATTTCGGCAAGGCGCGAGAGCCCAATGCCACCCTTGTATGGTCCCTTCCACCGCGTGTCCACAGATCGCGCTAGCAGCGCCAGATCAACGCAATTGCGTATGGACACCCGATGATCCTTCCATAACTTCTTGGCGTCATCTAGATGTTCCCCGGCCCCACCCAAAAGAAAATTAAAAAACATGGTACGAGTCCCACGTTAGAAACACTTTAAATCGAAAAGGACGAGCCCACTTGCACTGGATGCCAACTCCAACTTTCGTGCTCTCCCCCGACTCCAAAAGGTTCCGAAGGCTGGTGGGAAACCCTGATGATGCGGAGGTTTAGCGACTGGCAAAGCGCCGAGGGTCACACGAGGACAGGACCACATGTGCAAGATTAATTCACCTTCCATTGCGCTCACTTGCACCAGCAAGATTTCATCGTCGCACGCGACTTGAACTAGAGAAATTGGGTTCTCCGCTTGCCTCGCTACAAAGGTCGGACGCCATTCAAAGTCCAAACCGATCGTAAAAGGCCCCGGGCGGGAAACGAGGCGAGCGAGGCGTTGGTTTGTAACATCCTCCGATCTTATGTAATGGAGCTGTGCGTTTGGTGGAGCAAATGTCCTCCAGTCATAATGAGCGAGGATATCAGGGATGCTTGGCATGTCCATGTCTCTTCTTGCGCCGGTGACAGTGTCGTTGACTTGCGGCGACAGGTTTGATTGATATCCGGCCCCGGTGGTATGACTTTGAATGCGTGCACAGGGTTGGGGGTGTTGTTCCATACTTGTGTCCAAATTTGTGACCCGGGCAAAGTTTCGACTAGGGCCGGTACATTGTCCACGATGGCACTTGGCACTACCACATCCACTTGATCTTGATGGCCAAGATGTGACCGCAACGCGAGTCAAAGTTTTGCGGCACAGATGGTGCATACACTGAGAGAATGCCACGTGTCTTGGACCTAAAGGGATACAGATTTTGCAAGCAAAAAATTACGCGCGTGGGAATAAGTAATCCCTGAACCCTCTCCCCATCAGCTTTTCACACGCCCCCCATACAATCGATCTCCTTCTGCTTCCCAACAACTTTGTTCAGAGAAAATACTCTGCATATCCCACGGGCGGTAGCGCACAAGGCCACGATCCAGATTCGATAGCATTCTCCCACGGGTGTTGTGCTGAGCGGTACAAGTCCAACGACGCGCGTGCATTTTCGAGCTGTTTTATCCAATAAGTTAGAATGTTGAGAAGATCAGACACGCGAACGGACCGGATGTTCATATCCTAGGCCCATGCTACGACCCATCAAACGATGGACGAGAACGTGCAACGGAGGTGTGGCATCTCCACACCCAAGACCTCTGCGGAATGGAACAAACGCCGCGACGTCGCGTGTGTTGACCGTGGGGTGGCTGATGCACAGGACCTGAAAAGTTATGCACACGATAAGCCACTTTAAAACCTTAAAAGGTGCCATTACTTGCAGATAGAAATTGCCAGAGATTGTGTCCGACAATGATCTTATCGCGTATATGCGTCGTTACACGATGTTGGACTTCACGAAACGAGGGCGCTTGGATCACGGCACAACCCCCAGTAAGAACCTCGACGAGGGAGAATGTGCAGGAACTCACCATCTGTGAGGTGGGAAGCGAGCAAGCCTGTCTCTGCCGTCCTGTAATTTGAGACTTCGTGGCTGGTCAAGACGTTAATGAAACCCGGTCGAATATAGCCATGTTTCTTCGACGTACGTCGGACGCACAAGCGTGTCCAGCACAACGTTCCCTCTATAATCTGCCAGAGAAACACGTCTGTGCGCGAACTGTAGCGTGAGTCTAGGGCGATGAAAAGAGGTGGGCTCACGCGACCATGGGTATGTCCGCCGTATCGCCGGTGTACACTATCTGTGCCGAGACAGCCATGAAGCTAAACGTCACCCGGTCAGCGACATTATTGGATAACGAAGCCATTCGGGACTGTGACTCGCTGTTCTGGATGGAGAATCTTGGGAGGTTGGCACGCCTGAGGGGAGATAAGCGATTTGGCGAGGAGTGCCGAGTGTTGAAGCGGAGAGGACTTGATATTGTGAGGAGTCGTCAGAAGCCGGAGTGTGTTGTAATCGCAAGTTGAAGCAGGATATATAAACATGTCGCCACGCCGACGGGGGCGCACACGAGTTATAGACTGGGAGCGTCTAACGCGGGTAAGAAAATGGCAAGAGTGATGTAAAATTACATCCGGGACAGATATTAAAAAGCAAGAGAGCGAAAAGGGATCTCAGAACGAGAATGCCGAGGGCGAGCTGGTGCAAGAGCACTGCCATTTCCTGCGCGAGACAGCGAGGCTTCTCTCCCCGTGCGGGTCAAAAAAGTCGGCGTGGAAAGGTATGAATACCAGAGAGTGTGATAATTCAATATAAAATCTGTTACATCGAAGGCTGGGCTTCCGAACACGGCATCGAATCCTGCATGAGCCCTCCGGTCGGGGCCACACAACGGTGCCAGTCAGGCGGCCAGGGCAATCTGCCCAAAGTAAGCCAGGGAGAAGCGAGGCAAGCCAGGTTTCGATGATGATGGGATGCTCACGTCACATGGTAGGCTAGGTCTAGGCGATTCATTGAGACGTATTATACGCGGAGAGAATAAATTGAATCAGAAGACAACAAGGTAAACGAGAAGCAGGTGGAGAAGCCAACGTCCGATGTCCGGATGGCCCTCCAAACAGGCGGGCCTTCGCCAAAAGAGGCGGCCGTGCTACGTTTACATAATCCAGTCGGTGTAAGTTTGAGGATCCAGCGGTGGTGCAATCTCCAAAGAAAAGCCGCATCTGGTGGTCAACCGTTGCCACTTTGAATCCGAATGATGATGCACTGTTCTTCGCTCATTCCCGAGCATAGTCAACGCTACAAAATATGTGCATTCCATCGGCTGGAACTGAATGCATCCATTCATACAAGCAACCAATCTATATCTGCCTTCAATTGACCGGTCATATCTGTTAGATGCATGAGCCACAAGCGTGTCAAATCGCAGCCGAACTTACAGCTGGTCACAACCATCATGACAAATGCGCCCCATCCTCTACAGCAAGCTTATCAGGTGAGCTGGAAGGGGCACGTTCCGTGCTGGGCCTTTCTTTTCGCGCAACGCTCTTCTGCTCAAAGCTTCCCATGCCTTCCAGACCCCAGCGGGACATCATAGCTTTGTCCTACGAAAAGTTGGCAAGGTATTGCACGTAATACGGAGAAGCCTACCTCATCCCAAGGCGAGCCTAGTATACAGGGTGCGATTAATATTTAGCCTCATGGAGGGCCAAATCCGCATTAACTTACAGGGTGTCGTCAACATTTGGTCGCCTGTAAACACAGCATTCGCTCCAGCCATGAAACACATCGCTTGCTCGTTCTCGCTTAGCCCCTGCCTACCTGCCGCAAGCCGGATGATCGTCGTTGGAAGGACGATTCTTGCGGTGGCGATCGTACGGAGAAGCACATGATGAGAAACAGGCTGGGAACCATTTAGGCCAACTCCACAAACTAGTAGGCGCTATAGAGGGAATGCCCACCTCATTATTCTCCAGGGGTGTCCCTTTGATGGGTACAAGGGCGTTCACAGGAAACGACTCCGGGTGTTCAGGCATGCTATGAACATCCAGTAAGAGGATATGCTGGACCACAAACAAAGACCATGTGACGTACTTAGAGGCTTCCCAGATGAGGCCAACACGATCCCCATCTGACTCCCCGAGTCCAAGGATGCCGCCTGAACAGACACTGATACCTGCTTCTCTAACGTGGGATATCGTGTCCAAGCGGTCGTCGTAAGATCTTGTGGTGATGACCTGGGCAGAAGACGGAATAAGTTTGTGGGCATCCGTCAATCGCTCAGGGTAAACCAGCCTTGGGATAATGTTCCCGCGAGGTGTCAAGATTATGGTTATATGCTGTCAGACCTCTGGTGAAAGTGTTGGCGTCAGCCAACAAGTCGCATGATCGTCTGGGATGATGGGATACTTACGCCTCCTTCAGCGCCTTCGCCTGAGTTGGAGACAGCATGCCCAGTGTGGTGCACACTTCCATGTCCATTTTGCGTATTTCACGGACCATTTCGAGGATGCGCTCAAAGCCGCGCTTCCTGCCCGACAAGTCTCGCCACGCAGCGCCCATGCAGAAGCGGGTGCTGCCGTTTTCCTTCGCTTTACGTGCAGCATCTAACACGGGCTCGATTTCTAGGAGACGAGAAGCCTTGGTGGCAGTCGTGTATCTCGACGACTGCGAGCAGTATGAACCTGGTGAACGTGAGCACGACCCTGATCGGCGTCAATCGGGAGCGATCTCACAATCTTCGCTACAGCCCCCACCTGCAAATCCGATTTAGTCAAAAAAAAAACCGGCACACACCCCAACCCCTCATAAAGACAAAAATAAAACTCACTTTTGATGTTCATTAGCGTGCAGAGCTGTATTTTACTTGGGTCATGGTGCTGCCTGTGCACCCACGCTGAGCGAAAGACTAGGTCGAGTAACGGCGTATCGTAAATTTGCTTGACTTCCTCTTTCGTCCAATCATGGCGCGCTGCTGCGGCTATGGGCACTTCAATCGCTGTATGCGTTGCGAGAGAACGCAATAAGAGGGAGGAACGGGCAGATCGTGACGCGGCGATGCGTAGCATGACAGACGAGTGTAAAGAAAGGATGTGGCAAACGGCAAACGAGTGTCAAATACTGTACGATACGGCGGATTGCGGATTACAAGAACTCGATGGTAGGGGATAAGATCGCGGACCGCGGCGGACACGCCCTGTGGTAGTGTTGCCGGGGAGTTGAGTCAACTCGGAGTTGCCTGGGTTGGGGTACCAGAGTTGCAAACTCATCTCAACCCAGTTGAGAAGAGTTGACTACACGGTTGGTACCGTATTTGGTTCGGAGCCACACTAAACCAAACAATAGTGTGTCGGAGATGTCCGAGATAATGTCTTGATGGAGTCGTACGCTATAACATCATGACCACAGCCTGAGGATGTCTGCCCGGAATTCCCACCGCAGCTGCAAAGCTTTCACCCGTATTCTCGTGATTTCCAACCACAGGAGGTGATCAGACTAGTAAATAATATAGAGAAATTGCTTGCTCAATTAAACAAAATGCTGCATTGCAGCGAATGGCAGAATGGCTAGAACAGTATGCGTTGGGGTGACTGACAATTACGACACCTTATCAAACGCTTGAAAGCTGATTGGTGGACGTTCCCGGGCCGCGCCTGCCAACTTCGACTCGACTCGACTCGGCTCAACTCCCCAGCAACACTACCCGGTGGTAAGTGTAACGTAATCCCCCAACGAGGAACGTGCTATGACACTACTGTAGTGCGAACGTTGGGGCCCTTGGGGACTCGTAATGCTTTCCCGTCATTGTGATTAGCTGTCGCAGTTTCAAAGTTCGCTCCTACCAGGTCGGCCATCACGGCGGCCAAGGTTTCCCTGCCGTTTTCCCCATCCTCGTTCATTCTCGATAGAAGAATTACTCACCCCTATGTCTCTTCACGCTCGCTGATTGTCTGCCAACAAACAACGGGGTACTAGCTGTCGTCTTGCCACCTGGATGAGTATCACGCTTGAGAGGGGTCAATATGACCCCCTCGTGACCAGTACTGGAGGGTTGCGCCCAAGTTCCTTGGACATCAGGAGGACATCAGGAGCTTACGCTCCGCTCCATTGTTATCTATGGAGGCTTCAACTCGAGCTATTCTGTAGTTGGGCGGCTTGCACGCGGCGCGCCGCCAGGAATCACTTGCATTATGCAGCGCGAAATATGAGCACAAACATACTGCATACTGCCACTTTCGGTCTTTGCAGCGACTCAGAGCCACGGCCTGTGCACACGTAACTGCTCGTGGTTGGATAATGCACCTCTGACACGGCAGCTAAGCCTACTGATGCGACTCAAGACCGACCAGAGGGACTTCGTCCGGGAAATAACGTATAATATACCTCTCCTCTAAGCAAATAAAAATGTGCCTCGTGACACCTAGTATCTACTACACGGGGAATCAAGCATAATCAAATCGGGATGATGAATGTAAGGATGGACGCGAGGCGAGGAGGGTAACAAATGGAAGTCGCGTCTAGGGCGACAGGTAAGCATGGAGTGATATAAAACCGAACCGATATACTGATGTGAGGTTACGCAGCGACAACGCGGAAGTCGAGATAGGGGGCAAAAGGACACTCGATATATGTCTATTCGCCGTCAAGATCGCTCTGGGGCGAAGCTAAGGGCCTATGGCTCAGTATGGGTGACGACAGCCTGTCCAGCTAGGGTAAACGTCAAATCAACCAACTGAACGCAGGTCTGTCGGTCAGACACATACTATTGGCATCGTCTCGTGTTCGGCGGCCAGCGCGCGGGTGAGAATTTTGGGTGGGTGACACTGGTTCGTTCGCGGATGGAGGTTCGAAGTCCCGCTTACGCTCGATGTCTTCGCGCATGAGCATCCACTGGCGCATGGTGTATGCGGCCAACTCCTGCGCATACTGAATCTTGCGGAGCTCGATGGCGTCGATGGTCATGGTGAGCAGAGAGCTGGAGGGCACTCGGAGATAAGTGATAGGAGAGTGCGTCGAGTTGATGGCGACCTGGTTAGCGAGGGAAAAAAGGGCATAGTCAGGGGCACCTATTTGAGTTATAGTTTTTCGTATGAGGGCAGGGTGTGGGCTTAATTGGTGGGGCCCAGCGCGCGCGCGCTATCAAATCCCAATATCTATCATACATATCTCACTATCTCCCTTCCCGGCTCCACGGCGGCATGACGTTCTTTTAGAACCACGAAGCGAACCCGATTTCCGCTTCCAAATGGATGGCGCCTCTTCATTTTCGCGCGTGTGGTGCGGCTGTTGGCGGGGGGAGGCCGGGAGCGGGAGCGAGCAGCGCCGACGGGCCCCACAACACCTCTGCTCCAAGAACAAAGGGGCACTGAGGGACCTGTCAGATCATATCGCAGTCCGCGTTGTAGTGAGTGAGTGTCGTGAAAGCCACCACGCCGAGGTACCGGGTAGGTGGGAGCGACGTTTGTTCCAGGCCCCTCTAGGCCCTTACAGGTCGAGGGAGAGCGTGCGTCAGCGTGGGGCCCAGAGGAAACCAGCCCCGGTTATCGGGTGGCGCGCGGTTACGGTGGTTTTCAGTCAGTGATCTTGCCTTATTCGAGACGTAAGGACACTTGCAGGGAACAAGAAGTGACGAACACATGGCATGGTTCATTTCAATGATCCGCTGCGCCACCCTTTCTGGGACGTCAGGGATGATGATGGTTGCGTCAAAATCGCGACAAACGTGTGCGCCGCAACTGCATAAAAACTCAGCCATCGGAACATTCCTTGGCCTCCATGATGTGGCTACCAATCCCGGTTTGACTTGTGTAATTTCCTGGTTTCGTGGAGAAAAATCGCATATCCACTTGAGATATTACAGTATTAAGAGTTTTGTTGGTCGGGGAAATTGAGGCGGTCGATGGATGATCAGAGATCCAGACTGCTCATGTACGTCACGGTCTCGAATAGACGACTTGGGACTTTTTTTTGGAAATTAAAATTATTATATACTAGCTATGGCGTGGCAAGACAAACGAGGATAACCATCCACGCGAAGTTTGTGCCATGGTGATGACACGCGACTGGCGCGAACAGGTGTAATAGGTATTATACGAGATGATTGAGTGCAAATGAGATGACGTCAAGGTTCTGGATCCAAGGTAACATATGGTTAATGAGGTCGCTGAATGGACTACTAAAAAAGTGGGCATGATCGGCACATGAAAAGTGCACGTTAATAGGATCTAGAATGCTTGTTTAAACAGTTGGGGAGAAACCCCAGATTGCTACGCTACACAGAAAAACACGACGTATGGACCGATGGAGCAAATGACGAATGACAATGGATACAGAAATATTAGATCAAGAAGATTATGCGTATGATAATACAGCGTTAAAAGTTCGTGGGTGTGATGCGTTCATCGTGATATGGACATCGAATGCGCGACAAAAGAATCATCGAAGACATGTTAAGGTCGTACGGGTCGCAAGCAGATATTTAGATCCGGGTGGAACGCCAGTTGCTACTAGAAGTTGCCATGCCCCTTGGCATTGCCGCAGCACAGGCCGACTGGGAAGCGACGGGCTTGGAAGCAGCCGGACGTCCGAGCATGACACCGCCTGTGAGGACCGTGGTCTTGCCACCATCGTAGTTTGTCACTTCCTTCTTCGAGGAGTCTATGAAAACGCAGGATTCCTCTGCACGCTCACGGCGGGAGACCTTAGAGGCTTCGGTCCCAGCTGAAGAAATCGTGGTGACGGAGGAGGCGTCGGAATCATCAGCAGAGTCGAAGGAGAGCCATGAGAAGGAATCCGACGAAAGGGAGCTTGAGCGAGAATGGTGAGAACCAGTGGACGCTGGGGAGACAGACAAGGACTTCTGGGACTTCTGGGGAATTGTAGGGGGGAATTGGTTCTTGACTGGGGTCGTCCAAGTCGGTGCGCGCAGTTCATGAGCCAGTGCGGCAAACAATTCTTCTTCGTCTTCTTCATCCTCCCTCTGCAATTGTTGCGCGAGTGTCGGAACCATAAGCTTTGGCATGGGACGGGTCTGGAGCTGAGGTTGAGAAGAATTTGCGAGGGTGCTGGCAAACTTGGCCCGCGGTTGTACCACATCGTCATCGGACCAGACCGTGATAAGTTTGCTGGTGGAGCTGGGCTGAATGAAGCGAACGGATACCAAGCCGGGATCGACGATGAGGTCAAATTCGACATTTCCGAAAGCCGTCATCCATTCAGACCACTGAACCTTCGCCGCCGTACAGGCAGCATAGATGGGGCGTGGGGGGACGGAACGGGGAGAGAAGGAAAGGCAACGTCTGCCAGATCCGCGGGAGGGCTCAGAAGGGACCCAGGAATTAGCATAATGGGCGGTCAAGTTTGCCTCTAAGGCAAGTTGAAGTTTCAGGATTGTCGGCGCGGGTATGAATGCGACCAAAGGGCGGGTGATGTACGCGATAGCATGCGACACAGTCACAGAGATGGAATTGAGGGACGTGGTGGAAGAGGCCATTGGAACGTGAACGTGGATATCAAAAAGAAAAGAGACAGTGGAAGTGAGTGTGAGCGTGAAACGTGAATCGACCTGCGATTGGGATCTGGGAGACGTGAACGTTCAAGGGATGACGTGCGAGAGCTGGTGCGTAGCAAGTTGGAGAGACAGCGAAACTGGTAGGATTGAGCATCACAACACGGATAGGAGGATAAAGTGCGCTGAGACTCACCCAGTCAAACAGAGAGAGTGAAAGGGAAACCGAACACAAAGGGAGAAGGGTGGCGAGTCGGAAAAGAACCTGAAAAAGGATGGGGAGAATGGTCAGGCGACCCACTGTGGATACTTATAGACCGGTGTGTGAGGGGGCGGGTAATACGGGGGACAATGGACGTTGTTCAAGCGAATTGGCGACGAGAAACAAAAGCGGGCGTTCGAAGGAACAATGACAGAAAGCCATATACAGGTACTCGCATCATGTGATCGCGAAGTGCATTATTGTTTGTGCAGTGGTTGCTTGTGGCTTTCTCCATTCACTCTCTTGGCTTCTGTGACGCTTTTTGTGATGACATAAAACATTCCATGAGGGCGTAATTCCCGTTGCTATGCAAACTTGCGCTTCACATAAGTGGCATCCTCTGCCGATGTGTTAAGAAGCACAGAGAACTCTGACGTGGCACGACAGTCCTGGGAGATTCGTACAATATCAGTATTGACAGAGCGTTTAACAATACAGTACATTACAGTGCTTGGGCAGTTTAAACGCTCGCACCCTATAATGGACTCCTCGGTGTGAATTGTCCTTGGCTATAACGACAAGCTCCATTATTCTCGAATACATGCGAGGCGGACTCTGGTTGAGTCATTGTATGTCATCGCAATGATAACTGTAAAATCCGAGGCATTATGACTCGTCTAATGAAAAGAACCAGAAGAAGCCAACGTACAATACAACAAAGCACAGGAGCAGCGGCGGAGATGGGCCAGGAAAATAGCCTTTCTACCGTGTGGGGGATAAGGGGATGGGATAATGCTTTTCTCGGAGAAACCCGCGCAGGGAATATCTCCGAATGAACTCTAACTTTGTATCTGCATAGGCATAGACAAACCAGACGAGCGCGAGATTGACATCGTTTCACCACCCGCTCTTTGCGCTCCTTGACAAAAAGGCTCCTCGCAGACCAAAAAAAATTACACCATGGTCAGTATCCATGTCATCTCTACATGATGACACTCGCAATACTCACATCACATCAATCAGCCTCTCGCCGTCGATCTCCTCAACCCCTCTGCTGAGGCCGAGGCAAAGAAGCACAAGCTGAAGCGTCTCGTGCAATCCCCCAACTCCTATTTCATGGACGTTAAATGCCCGGGTACGTGGATATTCACGTCCGCTCGGCCTCGATGCTGATAATTTGTCGGATACCCGCAGGATGCTTCAGCATTTCCACCGTCTTCTCTCACGCACAGACCGTTGTCATTTGCAGCTCGTGCTCCAGCGTACTGTGTCAGCCTACGGGTGGTCGGGCAAGGCTTACTGAAGGTAAGGATCGCCTTGTTTGGTGCTCGTTTTGTACTCAACGCTCTCTGCACCAGGGAGCTCATACCGTCGGAAGAATTGAGCGATCTTTACCCTGTATCCATCCCACTTGCTGTCTACACTACTCCTTGCGCTCTGCATACATTTCATTCAGACTGTCTTGTGGATGGCCACAAATGTAAATCCTCATCCAAACCAGTTCGTGCGTGCGTGCGTCCACCAATCAGTGGGTAAAGAGGAATGATTCCGCTAAACTTCATTATAATGTCACTGTGAGACCACGCTACAAGCAGGGTGTCGAGGACCATATAATGCGGTGCACCACAAGGTGTTTCTGCTTAATCGCATGTATGCGGCCCCTGTCTAATCACATCTTTGCCTTGGCCTGTCGACTTGCTTCACCAGGAGGGCGGACCTTGGCACGTACGACACCCTCCTGGTTCACGACTGCCAGTAATGTTCCATCCTGGGCATACAGCTGTCAACGTGTGAGCATAGCAGCCGCTTTCAGCATTCACCGATCGATTGGACGCTTACAAGTCCAGTGCAGAAGCCACGTCCCAACCCTGCCGCTGGAGACGTCATCTGTGTCTTCTATCAGCCATCACCCTACAGACGTTGAAAATGCACAGATCTTACCACGTATAGTAACCAGTCACCACAGTCAAATTCGTTTCTGATAACAGCTTGAATAATCACCTTGCAAGACGTAATCTCGCAGCGTACTGATAAAACGTCACAGAATGGTCCAGGCTTGACTGAGGGGGGTATTGGCAATGTATTGATATTGAACGGCTGACGACGTACTGTCATGCCCAGGGCCGAAGGCCCATCTGATAGGCTCTGTTTGAGGCGAGATGCATTGGCTGCTACCGGTAGGCTACGTACAGTAATCAGAAATCGCGATGTGGGAATACTCAAGGCCGCATACAGATTGACGTCAGAGATGTACCCCAAGATGCACTAATCGCGAATGAGAGGAGGGTCAATCGCGAGGAGAAGAATACTTACTTTCTGGAAGGCTGCGGAATACCGTTGTGTTGTCTTGGCCTTCATCCAATACATAAACGTCCACCGTCCCTCAAGATCGTTGACGAAGTCACCAGCGCACCTGACGGAGACTAGAGCCCCCTCTCTCGACTAACGCACCTACTGCTCAGTGACCCGTGGCCCTGAAACGGCGAGATAACATAAACCCACCTTTACGAAGGCGACGAGTCGCGACCTGTGCTCCTCTGTAATGTCCGGCTGTGCTGCTATGCGATTGACGCGCTCAACTTCGCCCTCACATTTGTCCGGGGGAGGTGCTTGTGGCATGTCCCAGTGACGAGACGGCTGCGAGAACTCCGGAATCTGGAAGGAACAAAGCATCACGAAGACAGTGCGCCCACCCTGGACGGCGCGGACTGAACGTGTCGAGTATGAGCGTCCGTCACGCACTCGATCGACATAGTAGAGCAACGGCACGGAAGCAGATGTATTAAGGGTGAAATAGGCCTAAGAAACTGTGCCGTTACTCTCATTTTTTTTTAAATTGGCGATGCCCGACAGGCACGAGAAGAGTACGTACATGCAGCGACTGTCCGTGTGCACGATAAGGGAAATATGTATCAGCGTGGACCACTACAGAAATCACAAGGGTGCGAGTGAACACGTACATGCAAAGTGAATTCTGACTCGACGCATTTCGTCGCTGCGACGAGCGCTTGTGATATTACCTGCCCACCGAACACACCGCGTGCTTGGAAAGGTAGGGTGAGGTTCTTGGACCGGTATAGGTTGAGATCGAGTTGCTCGACGTCGAGGGCATAAGAGATATCACGACGCTCAACCTGGTTGGGCCCTACGGGATCAGCCATAACTGCGTGGTCGGTGAGAAAGATGGCGGGAGGAAGCCTCCATGTCCGGTGAATTCATATCGCATGGTACTAGTACGCGTGCGCGTTAAAAGTAACCATGATCGGCAGTCACGTGCGGTGCAACAGGTATGCAGGGATGGACTCTTGAAGTGTCTGAACCAATTGAACAAGAGCAGTTACCCCTCCAAGCACTTGCTGTTCATTTCATAGGCGACGCTCTTTGCACTAGGGAGCTTCCACCATCGATAGGATTAGTTTGGGCATTCTTCACCATGTATCCAACGCACTTGCTATCCACGCCGTTCCTTGCTTTCATTCAACCGTCCTGTTACCGGGCCTTGCAATCTCCTCATTCAACCAAATTTCATTTGGACACACCCTCAAATCTGAGGATAGGAAGCATGGGTGTGCGTTCGTCAATCGACAGAAATAGTAAGTAACAATCCCGCTAAGCGCGAATCCTGTCATTGTGACGCCATGCCACAAGCAGGTTGTCTCTACACCGTTATGCTGTTATGATTCGGGGCAACAGAAGTGTTTCTACTTGATTTGCGGAGTATGTATGCACCGCCGTCTGGTCATATCTTCGCCTTGGCCTGTGGCGTTTCTTCACCAGGAGGGCGGGCCTTGAACTTGGCACGCAGGACACACTCCTGATTCACAACCGCCAGCAATGTACCATCCTGGGTATACAACTATTAAAATGTGAGCATAGCAACCGCTCTCTGCATCTGGGTGCTTACGAGTCCAGTACAGAAGGCACGTCCCAGTGCTGCTGCTGGACATGTCATCTGTGTTTTCTATTACGCCTTGCCTTGCAACATTGGAAATGCATATCTTACCACATATAGCAACCAATCGCCACAGTCAAATTCGTTTCTGAAAACAGCTTGAATAATCACCTTGCAAGACGTAATCTTAGAACGTACTGATAAAACATCACGGAATGGTCCAGGCTTGACTGAAGGATATATTGGTAATTTGATGACGTCGAGTAGCTGACGACGTACTGGTGTACTCAGGGCCGAATGCCCATCTGATAGGCTCCATTTGAGGCGCGATGTGTTAACGGCTACTGGTAGACTACATACAATAATGTCAAATTCAGGGGGAATAGCGGGGATAATACTCAAGGTTGCATACAAATTGACGTCAGAGATATAGCCCAAGATGCACTGACGACGAATGAGAGTAGGGTCAATTGCAAGAAGAATACGTACTTTCTGGAAGGCAGCCGAATGCTGTCGTGTTATCTTGGCCTTCATCCAATACATAAACGTCCACCGTCCCTCAACTTCGTTGACAAAGCTGCCAGCATTCTTGACGGTGACTGGAGCCCCCTCTGCTGTCTATCGTACCTACCGCTCAGCGTCTCGTGGCCTCAAAAACGGCGTGATAAAGTAACGCACTTTTGCCCACGTGATGAGTTGCGACCTGTGCTTTTCTGTGAGGTCTGGCTGCGCCGCCATGCGTTTGAGAGTTTCAATTTCGCCCTCGCATTCGTCCGGACGAGGAGCTTGTGGCATGGTCCAATGATGAGATGGCTGCCCAACCTCCGGTATCTGGAAGGAACAGAGCATGACGAAGACGACGCGCCCGCCCTGGACGGCACGGACGGAACGCGTCGAGTAAGATCGTCCGTCACGCACATGGTCGACGTAGTAAAGCACCGGCACGGAAGCGGACACGCTGAGGGTGAAATAGGCCTCAAAAGCAAAGTCATTCTTTATTTCTTCTCTTTTCCCTCTACGCCTAATGGGGCGCGAGGAAGAGACGTACATGCAGCGACTGTGTCCGTTTGCGCGACGAGGGATATACGTATATGAGCTCGGATCACGTAGGAATATGGTAGGGTGCGAGTGGACACGTACATGCAATGCAAACTCTGGCTTAACGCATTTAGTTGCTGCAAGGAGGGCTTGTGATATCACCTGCCCCCCGAACACACCACGTGCCTGGTAAGGTAGGGTGAGGTTCCTGGACCCATATAAATTGAGGTCGAGTTGCTCGACGTCGAGAGCATAAGAAATGTCGCGAGACCCAGTCTGGTTGTTGTCCAAGGGATCGGCCATACCGGCAGTGACGAGGCGGGCAGGAAGATGAGGAGGAGCCGAGGAAGCTCCGAGTCTCATGCATTCGTGTCTGGTGAATTCATATACTAGTAGTCCGATGCGAGAGTGGCGTTAACACGGCCAGGGTCATTAGTAATCTCGCATGTACGTGATATAAATAAATGGGAACGATCTCTTGAATGTCTGAACCAATCAGACCTTCCCAGGCACGTATCGAACCCACCTCTCTTCATCCTGAATGGGGTGACATCGCCTGCGAAGCAACTGGTTGTAATGTTTCCGGAGTCCGAGTTGCTGGCAGCAGGATGACGACGAGCACGCCAGTAACTTGAATGTGAGTGGCGGCAATGACAGCGGTTAGAATGATTCCATAAAGCCAAGACCCTGGTCGAAAGGCGTGAGTCTCAGGCCATCAGACCCGAACTGGCCTTGCCTTGAGCCCCGAGTAACACTACCTCAGACCATCCTTGTGGACGGCCACGCATGTAACCCTGGGCCTTGCAGTCTCCTCGTTCAAACTAGTTTGCACCCGCGAAACTGAGCATGGAACGCGTGCATGTATCATGTCGTTTTGAGACTACACAATAAGCAGGCTGTCTAGGACCATATGACTACCATATGCCACAGTGCACCAGAAGGGCGTGTCTGCTTGATCACGGAGTATGCTTGTGGACCCATTCGATCACATCTTCGCCTTAACCTGAAGAGCTTCTTCACTGGGACGGTCGAGCTTAGCACGTAGAACACCCTCCTGATTCACAACCGCCAACAATGTCCCATCCCGAGTATACAGCTGTCAACGTGTGAGAATCGTAGCCGCTCTCAGCATCTACGCATCAGTTAGGCACTCACAAGTCCATTGCAGTAAGCGCGTCCCATTGCCGCCGCTGGAGACGTCATCTGTGTCTTCCATCAAACATCGCCCCGCAGACATTGAAAATGCATGGATATTACCACATATAGCAACCAGTCACCACAGTCAAAATCGTTTCTGAGAACAGTTTGAATGATGAATGATTACATTGTAAGACACAACCCCGCGACGTACTGATAAAACATCACGGAATGGTCTAGGCTTGACTGAAAGAGATATTAGCTATGTAATGATGGCGAGCAGTTGATAACGTACTGCCATTCCAAGGGCCGAAGGCCCATTCGATCGACTCCGTTTGAGGCGAGATGTGTTGGCCGCTACCGATAGGCTACATACAGTAATGTCAAAATCAGGGATTATGAGTTATGGCAACAGCATGTCTCAAGGTTGCATACAAATGGATGTCAGAGATGTACGCCAAGATGCACTGCTCGCGAATGAGAGAAAGGTCAATTGCAAGACGGTGAACACTTACTTTCTGGAAGGCAGCGGAATACTGTCCCGTTGTCTCGGCTTTCATCCAATACCTAAACGTCCTCCGATTCTCAGGGTCATTGACAAAGTCGCCAGCATACTTGACGGAGACTGGGCTATCCTCTCTCGCCTAACGCATCTGACGCTCAGCTGCCCGTAGCTCCGAAAACAGCATAATAACGCACATTTGCGTAGGCAATGAGTCGCAACCTGCCCTCTTCTGTGAGGTCTGGCTGTTCTGCTAAGCGCTTGATGTGCGCGACCTCGTTCTCACATTCGTCCGGGTGAGGAACCTGTGGCATGGTCCAGTGACGAGATGGCTGCCAGGGCTCTGGCACCTGGAAGGAACAGATCATGATGAAGACGGTGCGCCCGCCCTGGACGGCGCGGACCGAACGCGTCGAGTACGACCTTCCATCGCGCACTCGGTCGATGTAGTAGAGTAAGGGCGCAGAAGCAGACGCGCTCAGGATAAAATAGGCCTAAAATTCCGCGTCGTCACATTTTTTTTCTTTCATTGGCGACACCTGACGGACATGAGAAGGATACATACATGAAGAGACTGTCCGTATGCGAGAGGCGGGACATATGCGTCAGCATGGACTGCTAGAGATATGGCAAGTGTATGAGTGAACACGTACGTGCAAGGTAAATTCTGGCTTGACGCATTTCGTTGCTGCGACGAGAGCTTGTGATATTACCTGCCCTCCAAACACACCGCGTGCTTCGAAAGGTAGGGTGAGGTTCCTGGACCGGTATAAATTGAGGTCCAGTTGCTCGACGTCGAGGGCATAGGAGATGTCGTGAGGCTCAGCCTGATTGTGGTCCAATGGATCTGCCATGTATGGGTGTAGACGAAGAAGAAGACGATGGCGATGACGATGAAACCTGCGAGTCGGATGAATTCATGTGCATGTGCCGGTGGAAAGCGTGTGCAATCAGCCGCGACAATGCTCATGATAATCACGTGCACGCGAATCTGACGTCAGTGACTTGACTCGGACGTGCAATGGGAATACCCTCTTGAAATGTCCGAACCAGCAAGAGCGGTTACTCCTCCCAACAGTTTCCCGAATGTCAACCCTGAACTTACGACGACCCCAGAACGAGTCAGACAAGTGGAATTGAACCGCCTAAGAGGTATTTACTTGTCGTTTCCATCCCTCCCATCTATTGTCTCGAGAACCCAGTTGTCATTGTCTCTTTGCCCTTCTTTCCTTCTTTTTTTGACATGTGGCAACAAAACCGCGCGTTTTCTTTGTCTTATTTCTAGCCAAGGCAAGGCAACGCGAGAAGGAAGCATCAGCGCTCGCGTCGACCGTTGCTTCCTCTGCGCGCAACGCTAACAACAAGAGACCCCTCTCCGTCGTTCCCGCGGCCTCCGGCTCCCCAACTGGCTCAAAGAACAACGCCAGCAGTGACAAACTACAACGCGATGCGCGTCTCGGAAAATACTTTGATTATGATCTATCAAAGATGGTCAACTCGAAGGGTGGCTTCCTCGTCGAGGATGATAAGGAAGCGAACGACGACGCAAAGACTAAAGAGAGGGAACGTGAGAGACAAAGAGCCATGCAAAACCTCGATCCTCGTATGTACTCTTACGTTTTGGTCCCATCCACGTTATCGTGTCACCTCACGACCGTCGTCGGGCATAGCTATTTACCTAGATGCGAACCGAAATCCCAAATGCCATGATTGTGGCTCTGTGGATATCGACCAGATGTATAGAAAGATATTCAGATGTCTTGTATGCAACAAATGCCGGAATGAAAAGGTTGAGAAATACAGCCTTCTGACAAAAACGGAATGTAAAGAGGTGAACGTGATCTATCTTACGCGTATACTTGGCTTAAAAAGGACGTCCACTGTCAGGACTACCTCTTGACTGATTGTGAGTTGCATATCTGTCTCCGTCTTCACACAGTTCTAATCAAGCGTAGCCGAGTTGAGGGACGAGGAGCTACTGCCCCATATGCTCAAAGCCAATCCGCACAAGTCGACGTTCGCAAACATGATGCTCTATTGCCGGTATCAAGTAGAGGAATTTGCCTGGAAGAAATGGGGCTCGCCAGAGGCGCTGGACGCGGAATGGGATAAACGGACGGCAGAGAAGAAGAAAAAGAAGAATAAGAAGTTCGAACAGGGACTTCAGGAGCTGCGCAAACGGACTCGAGAAGGTGTCTGGCAAAGGCGGAAGGATGCAGAGCATAAGCACGAATTTGCTGAGACTACGATAAATGAGGACGGCGTCGGGGTCCAAGTGTGTTATGAATGTGGCTTCACGATTGAGGTTGAGGAGTTTTAGTATCCAGGCGCCTTCCTGTCATTCCTTATTCTGGATGAATGCAAGCCCGGGAGATAGATGTGTCCCGATAGTTCTGTAACTGTCATAGCTGACCGACATGCATGTATCTACCACCGAGAGAATTGGAGCAAAGTCAAAGAATGGGCCTAGACGGAGGGGGAAATGAATGTGAATGACGGTGGAACCCGGGACTATCGCCCGTTCCTCGAGTCTGAGACAGCAGGTTCATCTGGCTTGAGCTCCTCGTATCCGGGGGATCCTCTCCCACCAGCGTTAGGCTGTGCGGTTGTACCGTTGGATGATCCCTGGTCCATATCCATCGCTCCGAGGCCTGGTGGTGGAAGTGTCGTATGTCCGCTTGGGCCCGCACCGTGCGTCGAGGCGGTAGGCGTAGTCAATATGCCCACACCTATGCCAAACTTGTGGCCGCCCGAATGGCTGCCGTTGCTGCTCGGCGAGCCGCGATGAGACGCGTGGTCTCGACGCCCTCCTTCACCCTCGTCATCCGAGTCCGAAAGCTCCCCATCCGCTTGAACTCGCCGATCGAGGATTCGCTGTGGACGTCGATCGTCTGGATCAAGCATATCTTCGTCTTGGTTCATATCGTCCATCTCCGCGTCGATCGGTAACACAGGAACGTCTAGATTGTTCTATCAGGATCCATCACTTGACGAGTCGTGGAGCATAGCTACCTGTCATCTGGACGCTGGGAGGGCCACCGACATGCCTGAGATGTTCCATGACAATGTTCTTGACACGTTCGAGGTACGCAGGGCTGTTCAGGTCTTCTGTGTTTGAAGCCTTGACGTCCAACTGATAATCCGGACCAAAGTATTCGTAATATTCGTTGACAGGTATATCTGAAGAAGGATGAGAACATTCCTATATGTCATAGGCATACACCTACCATGACCCAGCTCGACACCGGTTGCCAGCCCAGTCTCGTATGCCCACGCACGGCTCACATTCCGCATCGTGTAACCACCACCCCCAAGCAGAAGTAGGGGCTTATCAAAGGACTTGACGAATTTGACGCAGTTTGCGTGTCCTTAAAACTGACTGTCAGACTGAAGAGTAGAATCGTCGGAAACACAAACCTCGCATGGACAGGTTGAGGCAGCCCAACTTGTCGCCCGCGAGTGAGTCAGTGCCGCATTGCAGAACGACTGCAGCAGGATCGTATGATTCCATAACCTGCTGTATTACCTGCCAAGGAAAAAAAGAGGTCGAACCCTTGCTGTCGGAGTGTTAAGAGAACTTACAGGTTCGAAAACGCTCTTGTAGTTCTCGTCGTTGATCCCGTCTCGAAGAGGAAAATTCAGTGAGTAATATTTCCCCTTGCCGATGCCAATGTCCTGTGAGTGTAAGTGTCAACGGTGGTCATAAAACTTGCAAGGACACCGACTCTGAGTTCCCCGGTTCCAGGGAAATACTCTCCATATTTATGGAAGCTGACCGTCATCACTCGATCTGTTGTATAGAATGCCTCTTCGACGCCGTCCCCATGATGGACGTCGATATCAATGTACAACACTCTTGAATGATACCTGGGTCAGAGAGTAAAAAATCATGTCAAGAGTGGTATGAATCGCCCAAGGGGCTCACCGCAGTAATTCTAGGATACCAAGGACGATGTCATTCACGTAGCAGAAGCCGCTCGCTTCGCTTTTTTTCGCGTGATGTAGACCACCTGCCCAGTTAACAGCGATGTCACATTTGTCTCTGCTGAGCCTGGCAGCTCCCTCTAGTGAAGGGTGAGAATACGTGAGTGGGGCATAGTGACTAAAGCTGACCCATCGATCCTCCAGCGGATATTGCACAATAGTCAAACAAGCCATCGAACACTGGACAGTCATCACCAACATTACCTACACAAACGTTAGTTCATAGATAATACGGAAACCACCGGACGATAGAGGGAGAACCAACTGACACTTGTGTTGCTCCTTGACGAAATTCCCCATGTTACTCGGCGTGATTTTGCTGAGGAATTCAATATAATCATCAGCATGAAATTGTGTCATTTCGCGCTTCGTCGCGGGCTTAGCGCGCTAAAAAGAAAAACCCAACAAACCACCGATCAGTCAGAAGCCAAGCACCACGGCAGCAGCGGCGAGAACAACGTGCTGCCTCGCTCACTTACGAATATCTCCATCCTCTTGTACAGCCCGTAGTTCATAACCAGAGAATGGCACATGCGAATCCGAGTGGGCTTCATGCTGTAGTAGAAGAAACGAGCACGTGCTTCAGGATAATGCCGTTGTCATCGAGAGCGGGGGGACATACGGATGTCCGGGGCCATAGTGAAATCCCCCAACGTCAGAGTCGAAGAAATAGCACTGCGTGTGTGGGGAAGGCGGGTGAGAGAGCGGAATCTGGAAGGAGGGATCCAAAAAAAAAGGTCTGCTCATACCACACGTTTCTTCTTTTCGCCTTCGATCTCGAACAACTCTCCTGGCATGGGAAATGAATTATGAGGGTTTGGAGAACAGGATGGGTTGGAGGTATTATATGTTGTTCGGCGAGAGCCGAGGGTCTGTTTCCGCGAGACACGAACGAGCGTTAATCTACTCGTTTTACTACATGACATAATATAATGTGCTGCACAATCCAACTCGACCACAATCAACTGGGTGATGCTGCCTCTGGACATCTCTGACACATACGAACTACCACGTCCACCATGCCGGGCTTGTAATTGTTCGGTTTGATTACTCACTTTGCAACTATTGCCTACGCTTCTGGCTCCATCGAATCATTCCCCGTGACCTGTCCCGCATTGCACGCCAGTGGTGTCCCCTCTGATATCGGATATCCGAGGGGGCGGGTGAAGCAAGAACCTACGAGTGCATACTATTTCCAATGGCAACTCATGTGGCCTGTGGAATGCTTCCGCTTCGACGGCCAACGGCCACAAATAGTATTTTTCGTAATCCTGACCGTAGAACGAATTGCCACGACACACAATAGTCTATTTAAAATGGATTGGATCCTCAGTTATCATCATCTGATTCAAGTCTTCAACCCTATCCACGAAGCTGCAAATAAACCAATCTTTCTGCCACGCTGAGAGTGGCTGACGGACGCCACCCCAATACTCAACTGCCCTGGAACTTCTCCGTGTTGATCGACTGACCAAAGTGAAAGTTTGAGAGTAAACAGCGGCTACACGGACGAGCAAAATTACATATGGATTATATCTTTGCCTTGCTCAAGCTCGCTTCCGTGCCCTGGTGTACTATTGTTGATGGTGCGAACCCAAACGACTTTTCGAGTTGTATCCCCTAAAGACGACGAGGTTTAGCAACACAACGGACCGACAATAGGGTCAACGAACCTGTTCTCCTGCAATCACGCGAATCTTTCAGCCGGGCGGAGATCAACACGGGGTATGAGATAGGTTTAGACCTGAGACGTGCATACCATGGACCAGTGATGAACAGCATGTAAGCCGGCAAACCACAGCTGCAAAGTCAACGGCGTCAGGCGATCAACGAAGCTGGATGGGTAGCGTTTGCGCTGTATTACCTCTCGGCCGAATGTGGTCTGCATAGTCTGCGAGTACGGCGTGATGGCGTGCAAGGTTATTGGTGCATCTAGAGGGATGCCAGGAACGATCTCCTTCAATTGTGCTACGGTGTTTTCGATGGCGATTCGCGCGGCCTCGCGGCTGCTCTCCATGGGGGTATTCCTGGACCGTACATCATAGGAGAGGACATATGGCGGTGAACGAGTCACGCATTCAATGAGGAGAGTAAAGTGGTCTCGTGCGTGGCGAAGATGTTTGCCTGAGCGTGGGCGTCAGCCGTTGATCGAGCGGACAGTCCCGAGAGGGAGGCGTTTGAGGGTCATACCGATAGTCGAACCAGGCATATATTGGGAATGAACGGTGAGCTGCTCATCGGATGTGAGGGAATTGTTCAAAAGATCCAGTGCCTGGTTCAGGATCGTGGTGCCGACGTCGATGAGCTGTTCCAGATTCGTCATCTGGTCTTCCGAGGGACGAGAGCCGTTCTGTTCAGGTTGAATGACAGGCGAATGGCCGGAGGATGAGCGTTCAATGGTGGGGGACTCCATGCTTGGGGGCCGATTACTGGATCTACTCACCGTGCTCGGGGTATTACTGCAGTGTTTAAATAAGGATGGAACGAGGCCAGCCTTTGTGACGTCCGTCTGCTGCAGCAAGTCGCATGGCAAAGAAAACGAAGAAATGAAACACTCCGACTAACACGCACTAGACTGTAACAATACAACGTTTTCGGATCTTCGGGTTTTATATTGGCTATTAGCAAGTGGCAAGGTCCGTCTGTCACTCCGCATAATTATGGACAGCCCACTTAACGAGAAGAAACTGCCTTTACTCAAAGCGAGATGATAATCTCACAGAACTATCGCACCCCAAAATGTAAATTTTGGGGGGTGAGAGACAGGAAAGGGTGCGGAATATCACCACCGACCGTCGTCGTCGTTCTGATTGTCTGCAGCCGCCAAAAAAAAGCCTCTTGGAAGAAATACAGTGGTGGCTGACTAAGCTCATTGTGCCCCCGTTCTTTTTCCGGCTTTAGTTGTCCCGTCACTGTCCGAGTTCTGCCGCCAACTGTTCACTCACTACAGTATGCTCGCCTCACTCAGGAAAGCAGGTTCTTTTGCCCGAGTAAGCCCTCCTCTACCTTTCCCGCATGAGCTCTTCTCAGCCGACACGACGCTTTTTCGTAGGCCGCATCTGCGGGTCAGAGACGCTTCCTTTCCATCCATGAATACCAGTCCGTGAATCTTCTCAATTCTGTATGCGCTCGCCTCCTCCTCTACTGCCCTCATTTGTTCGCCTCTCACTCTGCGCGTACCAGTACGGGGTTCCAACTCCGAAAGGCGTGGCCGCGAAAACACCCAAGGAAGCCGTCGAGGCTTTCAACAAGGTTTCTGGTCCGTCTGCACCTTTCCGCACGCGCTGCGTCCGTCGATGCAGTAGCTGACACGTGTTGCAGGCCAGAAAGGCGCAGTGATCAAGGCGCAGGTTCTTGCAGGTGGCCGGGGGAAGGGGAAATTCTCCAATGGTCTTCAAGGCGGAGTACACGTCGTCAAGACGTAGGTCTGGTTACCAACTTTGACTCGTCGAGCCCAAGTTGCTCACCCGCTGCAACAGTGCCGAAGAAGCGGAGAAGTTGGCTGGTCAGATGATTGGCTCGAGTCTCATCACCAAACAGACTGGTGCTGGTGGCCGCATATGCAACGCGGTAAGGAATGTCCCCCAAATGCTTTACGAGCACGGCATAACTGAGCATTGGGGTGTTGCCGATAGGTCATGCTGGCGGAGCTTCGCCAGCCTTCGCACGAGTACTACATTGCCGTCCTCAACGATCGTGCCTCGGAGGGTGTCGTCCTCGTCGCGTCGAACCAAGGTGGGATGAACATCGAAGAGGTCGCTGCGAAGGACCCGAACGCGATCATCACCACGCGCATACCGCTCGCCACCGGCCTGACAAAAGAGACTGCCGTCGGTGTTGCCAAGAAGCTTGGGTTTTCTTCGGAAAAGGCGACGAACGAGGCGGCGGACATTTTCATTAACCTCTACAAGATCTTTAAGGAGAGGGACGCAACTCAGATCGAGATCAACCCTCTCGCTGAGACCACCGACGGCGCCGTTCTCTGGTCTGTACAATGCAGAAACATGTTTTAAATATCTGACGTATTTTTCTTTTGCAGCATGGATGCCAAGTTTGGCTTTGACGATAACGCCGAATTCCGCCAGAAAGAAGTTTTCGACCTCCGTGATATCTCACAGGAGGAACCTTCCGAGGTTGAGGCGCAAAAGGCCAACCTGAACTTTATCAAACTGGACGGCAACATTGGCTGCCTCGTCAACGGCGCCGGCTTGGCCATGGCCACGATGGATGTCCTCTCGCTACACGGCGGTCAGCCCGCCAACTTCTTGGACGTCGGAGGGTAATGCGGTCTTTATTTCCGTTCTAGGTAGCATTCACACCATTTGACTCATCAGAGGTGCCACGCCCGAGACGGTCAAAAAGGCGTTCGAAATCCTTCTCGCGGATCCCAAAGTGAAGAGCATATTTATCAACATCTTTGGCGGCATCATGCGCTGCGATTACATCGCCGAAGGCGTCATCAAGGCAACCAAAGAACTCTCCTTGACCATTCCCTTGGTCGTCCGTCTCAAAGGCACCAAAGAAGCAGAAGCGAAAGAGTAACGTTTCATTTCGTTCGATCGAGAAGGATTCTCGCGCTGACAAGCAGTTCAGGATGATCCGCCAGTCCGGTTTGAAAATCATCGCTTTCGATGGCCTAGACGATGCTGCACAACGAGCCGTGCAGCTCGCCTCGCCTTAGATTATTTTTTTGGTAATATCGCTTAGGATATCTCACAATAGAATTGTATGTCAGCCGAATCGGTGTGCGGGAAGCAATATGTGAACAATGAATGAAGAAAAGAAATAACCGTGACGAGAAATGGATACAGAGCGAGGTAAAACACAGAGACATTGAGTAGAGAATATCAAAGTGACGGAACCGCTCAGCGCGTACTGTACTGTACTGTACTAAGAAACATAAACTGAACAAACTTTTTGGAGCTGCGTTCTAATTAATAAACAAGCCGAACCGAAGGGACTGGCCACTACCGTCATTGTCACCACGGTGGACGCGCGTAAGGTGCATGTGTTGTAGGGGTGTATCCGCCGCCGTGTGGACCCGGTGTCGGATGGGGGTGGGGCGCTTGCATGGGCACGCCGCGTCCCCCAGGTGGCATCGCCCCAGGATACGGCGATTGTACGTGCATGACGGCTTGCGGGTGCACGAGAACGGGGCTGCCCTGGTGATGGTGATGATGATGATGATACATCGGCACGGTGGCAGGCGATCTCGAGTGCGACATGTTGGGACTCAGGCCAGCGTGGGCACCCGGCCGCGATCGATTCTGCGTGCCATTCGGTGGCGGTGGCCCAGGTGGTGGCTGCGGTGGCCCGGGTTGTGATGCCGCGTACGCCCCGGGAGATGGATATGGTATGTACGACGCATGCGCAGGGTATGGTGAGGGTAGCGGGCGCACCGGCCCCCCTGGCGTTTGACCGCCAGGGGGGGGCATCGGGATCCACATCGGTTGAGGATATTGTGCCGATGGGCCACCCATGATCGGGTTGGGCGTCATAGGATGCGGTGGGTACATCAGCGTCGGCGCTGGCGAGTGGCTCAGCATCGGCGAGTGGTGGTACGCTGGATACGCTGGGCCACCGACGGTGGCTGAATGCACCGCTTGCGCATGCGGAGGAGGGAACGACGGATGCCGAGTTGATCCCGAGAGGGCAGACTGGACCGCGGAGGATTGAGGAGATGCCTTGCCGGTGATGGAGCCAGCTGGTGGAGGCGGTACTTGTTGAAACGCCCGCGTGACGTCGTGCAACGACATCCGTGAGGGCCCAGGACCGTTCGAACTCGTCGGTGGTGGCGTCTCGCCGTCCTCAGACTTGACCTCTTGGAATATGAACGGTACAGACGGCAAGTCATCCGCAATTCCCTCGAGGGAATTCACTACGGGTACGTCGGCCTTCTCAGACGTCTGTGACCATAATAACTTGAGCTGTTCGGGGTCTGGCTGTCGTACAGGTGAGTCCTTCACAAGGCCTTTCGTCCACCCTGTCGAACTCGGCGGTGTCAAAGGGGCATCGGACTGACCATTGACTATAGTCAGTCGAACGTCACCACAGAAAGTATTCGTTGTACTTACCGAACCATCCGAACTTTTACTCTCCGCCTTTTCGCGTGCTGCGGGCAGCGAACTAGAATCGCCGATATCATTACCTTTGGATTCACCCACGGGTTGCGACAAGGGCACAAGTTCCTCAGTTGAGGGAGGCATTACAGGCGTTTCGGGTTGTCTGGCGTCCTCCAATTCGCTAGAGACCGTGAAACTCACTGAAGGGCACGAGGTCGATTCGCGATAGAACGCTACGCCGGCGCCCGCGGGCATCCTGGGCTCTGCCCTGGACTTTGTTGGCCCTTGCGCTGATTGTGTGGTCTCCGACTCAACGCTGGGTGTGACATCACTGGCCTTGTCGGTGTCGGGTGGCGACGACCCACTGCGGGTAACCAGTCCCTCGCTACTGGCTGTGGATTCAACCTGATCGGGAATGGGAGGTAGTGTCCTCCGCCAACTCGCCGACTCGTCAGCCGCGCGAGGGCGGCCAAAAGCGCCAGCAGTTATCGCAGTTTTGTTCACGAGGGGTTTAACGGGAAGATGTACTTTGGGGGTGTTTGGCGAACTTCGTCTGATGAGATGTGACCCAGGACGTGGGAGCTTGACCAGGAAAGGCGCATCACTCGATGATGGCTCGCGGAAGAGCACACTATTGACTGAGTAGTCCCTAATCGACATACCCTCGACCGGAGGGTCCCAAGAAAGTACATCCCACCGTAGCGGTGGTATTGACCTCTTTAGGTTGGTGAGCTCTCTCTTTAACAGGGGTTCGGGTTCGAGAGCACGTGGAAGAGAAGGTAACTTTACACGACTTGGTTGACCTTTTGTTAAGGCATTGTCCAACTCAGTCATGGTGGTAAACGGCTCGTCAGGTTCAGAAACACGTGGAGGATGGGATCGTTGACTTGGGGGAATACCCCTACCGAACCTTGGCTGCTCTGTAGTGTGTGAGGTGCTATTCGCTGTTGCACGGTTATGGTGATGTTCAGTTCCCATTGCGTTCCGATGAGGCTTTGTTTGCATCGCTCCTTTGATTCTTGACATGGTATCATCAAATGTGGATCTCAGTTCTTCCCGATAGGACGTTGTTCGAGGTGATCTCTGAGAGGGTAGCGAAGATGGAACAACCAAAGTTTGGCTAGGCAAGGAACCTCCGGCTAGGGACTTGGGTGGAGAGCCCGTACCTATTGACGTGGTGGGTACGGAAGGAGACACAGGACCAGTGTCTACTTCCCCGATAGCTGGTGATTCTGACGCAACCTCCGGCAAAGCACTTGTGACGACAGATGGTTGTTCCTCCACGGACGCGGTAGATACCTTGCGCCTCCAAGAAGGTTCAGGATCGCTTCTAGTACGGGGTTGGTCATCGGTTGGAATATCTCCCTGTTGATCGGGAGGTACCACAGTGTTCTCGGGGTCAGGCTCCGTGCCGACGAACTTTCCAAGATCATCAAATTCGACTTCTTCTAGACTCTCATCATTGCTGGGGTTGAGCAATTGCACATCAAGAACCTGAGAAGCGGACGGAAAGGTAACGTGAGGCGTGACAGGCGAATGGGAAAGACGCCGCGGAGACACGGGCGGTAGCGGAGCCGCGTTGCTTCTCCATGACATCATCGTGCTGCTGGCTGAAGGTGGTTGGTTAGCTGACGGGGGGCCTCGCTGAGGTCTGAAACTAGTTATTAGCGGGGTCGGTTCATTTTGAGGGCCTCGTGATGCGTGTTTTAATGACGGTGGATGGCTGACGGGCTGTCGATCCGGGGCAGGCACCGTGGAATTTTGGGTAGAGGCTGGTTCTGGCTGTGTCTCCTGCAATGGTCAATTGGTCAGTTATGGTCATCTCACCAACGCTTAACAAAAACCCAACCTGACTGGTAGGATCTTCCTGGGTCTCTTCCTTAGCAGCCGATTTCCTACTCTCCACCATCTCGGCAGCTTTCCTCCGCGCCCGTTCCCGTTCCTTTTCCCGCGCTTCCTCCTCAAGTTGTCGTCGGACCTTTGCGCGCTCAGCTGCTGAGTGCATGGCCGCTTTTCGCACCAACTCGATGTCGGCAGGGGCTGCACTGAGTGCCTGGGGAGACAGTGCTACGACACTGGGTGTGGTGGGAGACGCAAAATGAGAACTGAGGTCCGATGGAGAGGGAATCACAGCAGACTGTTCGGGGGAGCGTTCCGGACGCCATGGCTCTCTAGTCAAACTCTGCCGACTAGAAGGTGGGTGTGCGTGCGGTAGTTGGTGCGTGGACAAAGGCGGTAATGATTTAGGAACGGAGGTAAAATGGGGGGGTAACTGTCGCAAGCTTTCCCGAGATGAATCTCGACCACCAGATATCGCCGAATGAGTGGTAGTTGCATTGGAGGGGCGCCTTCCTCGTTCCCAGCGCCGATCCTCAGTTCCTTGTGAAGAGGTTGTGTCCCGTCTAACCTCTCGCGACCTGTCAAGCCCTTGCTTCTGCAACAGCTGCACATTATTGTGTAACGGTGTATCTCTACCTGTTCGACCAGTCGAGGCTGAGCTACCTTCCAGCCACAAAATATACTGACTCACTAGAAGGGGGAACCCGATGATTACTTGACCAGTTGTAAAGCATACGCGATGACTCTTGTGGGGACAACGACGAGCTGGAGGAAGTTGACGCGCCAACTGCGCCAACTGGTGGGCCTACTCGTGGGCGTATGTTGGATGAAAGTCCAGCAGAACGCGGCCAGCTTCGATCGATGTCGTCTGAAAACCGGTCTTCCTTATTGACTCCTGCCGCTAATGAAGAGGGTTGACGACCTGGACTTGACGTTTCAGGAGCGGGAAGTGAAGTAGGAGATGAATCCTGCGTGGTCGGAGGCACGTCAACTGGCTGGATTTGGTATTGACGACCATCTCCAAATTCAATGACACCACCGAGGAAATCGTCATTGTCTTCCTCCATCTACAACATATTAATCGCACTGATGTTCGGTCAATCAAAAGGCGAGCGGACCTCATCCCAGTGGTGAGCATTAGGATTCAGATGGACTCCGCGAAACGTATCAGCCTCTGTGGACGAACTTGGGGTCGCAGAGGTGTTGGTTGATTGTTTTTTCTCTTGCACGCCGTTCAGGCGACCTGCGAACGTATGGAAATGAGGACAGAAATCACCTACATAGGAATACGAAACGCACCTAGAGCAACCTCCGCAGCGGTTGGAAACTCGCTCTGCACCCCAATCCCAGTGACCGCGCTCTCGCTCTGTCTGACATTCCTCCAGGCGGGTTTGCTCGAACCATTCGTAGATTCAGGCTTGATCCTAGGAGATTGGATGGCCCCGCGGTGTTGAGGCTGAATGACCTTTCCAACGTGGGGGAGTAGTGGTGGGCAATGGGAGGCGGGCGCAGGCGCAGAAGGTGGAACAGAGGCCACGCAACCGGGCACTGGCGAGGGTGTCAGGGACGGCGTAGTCGAGGACGGACGAGTCCACCCTGTTGGGGGGCCTGTGGAAGACGATGGTAACTTTGCAAGCTTGGCGTCGACAAGGCGAGAATGGGACGTGGCGGGTGGTGGGGACTTGACTGAACCATTCATTGGCAAGGTCAAAATCGGCCGAGGACATGGACTGTACAAACGGACCTGTTGTACTCGCGATCTTGGAAGACGCCAACGATGAAGGTGTTTGACTAGCCCCAGGCGTAGAGCTGTTCTGTTCCATGAATTTCTTGCTGATGCTGACGGGTTGGAATTTTTTGGAAGGTACAGCTGTGCCACCGGTGGCAGCGTGCGGGGTAGTACCTGTTGCAAAATGTTTCACTGACGGGTTCCGACGAAGCCAACTGGAAGCGACGACAAATTGCTCACCATCCTTCCCTTGTTCCGCGGTCCTGGAAAGGTCTGATAGCGCCGGGGTTAAGGCCGTGGGCGGGCTAGCAGGAGAGCTGGTAGACGCCTCCGCTACGCCATTCGCCATTACGCTGTCTTGCACTTGAGGTTCGAGAGAGTCCATGTGCGCGTCTTTAGACGCCACTTTGGAAGAATTGAGAAGATCCGCTCGTCGATGAATGGTGGCGTCTTGGTGGGTCGGAGAGGGGGAGACATGTTACTATGCACCATGGAGGAAGTTAGTTGACAAGGACACACCACGGATGACGAGGAGTAGAGGGAACGAAAGACGTTCTCCTTGAGCCGGACCAGCGACGCGAAACTTGAAGCAGCGTTAAGACGAGACGAGGTGACGGACACTCTGCTGTCTTGCCCCGGCCGGTCACTCGTGAGATCGGCAACAATTCGGTCCCATATTTAGCCATGTATCGGCCCACCCTACTACACACTACGACATCATAGGGCACCTGCAAGCTCTGTCTCTCTCTTGTTCAAACGTGCAACTTCTCCCTCCAGAGCCACGTTGGCCAACTCTATCTGAAGTATGCTAGAGATAAGCTCAGTCCACCGGCTCTCTAACGATGTTAACTGGTCCCCGAGACGCGTCTACAAAACGGGTCAGCACCACATACGTCCGTCTGTTTCCAGGGACGATTTACCTGGGCGTTTTTCCTCTCTCGATTCAGACTTGTAGTCTGTTCCTTCAGTTCCTCCAAGAGCTTTTCCACTTTCTTGGCGTCTGCCTCGAGTAAGTAGTTGTGTACGCGCCATGCGTTGCTTCCGTATTGCTGGAGGAGTGCCAGGTTATTGTGCCTTTGCGCGCGATAAAGTGAGCCAGGAGACGACCAGACAAGGAGCGGAATGGTAGTACCGGATACGCTGATGTTCCAACTGTGCATATGCACCGTCCAGAGCCACCTTCCACTCTTCGTCGCTTGATGGTGTTGCAGACGATAGATTTAATTGATATCGGGATGTGTCAATAGCGGTGAGCGGTTGGCGCCCCCCTACACGCTCCAACTCTGCGGCGAGAAGTGGGTTTTTCTGGGAAGAACACGCTAAGAGCTTTAGGACGACTGTGATTGTGTGATTAATCGACTGACCACAAATAACTCTACGGGGGGTGCAACGCGTGGATGGAGCGTCTCCTGTTGAATTTTCTGTGTCTCAACAGCTAATTCATGCTGCACCTTTTCTCTAAGAATTGGGTGTAGCTCCAAGTCGTTGTCATAATAAGGTAAAGAGTCGAATAATGGGGCAGGTTCCTGGTAGTTTTCAGCAGCCATAGCGACTGCACTGCGTGAATAGGCCCGTCACGGTCGCGTCGCCGCCAGCCGTTGACCGAGGTCCGGTTTTCCCGGAGCGGAGCCTGAACGACAACTCACCAGCCGGTGCGGGTTGCAAGTGGAACCCGACACAACATGGCTCTCCGTGTCGCTGCTAGGTCAGGATGCCAACTCAGGCATCTTCTATATGCGCGTGCACTCGCTAATACAGTGCGTGGAGTGCACTCATCTGCATCTTTACGAGGTGTGCCCCACCCATCAGTCAGCGTTGTCAGCACAGCACACTGAATCTGCCTTGCAGCCTCGGCCTCTCCGTTTCCAGAACCAACTTCTCCGAACCCCACACTCACTAAATATGCCGAGGCGACAGAAAAGCTACACGACTATGGCTCATATCTTATGCAGTGCCTACCTAAATTTGTCCAGCAGTTCTCGGTGTTGAAGGATGAATTGACCCTCTACATCGCACCCTCGGCGGTCCTCCCCGTCCTAACATTCCTTCGCGACCATTCCCAGTGCCAGTTCAAGTCCGTGATGGATATCAGCGGTGTTGATTTCCCCGAGAGAGACAAGAGGTTCGAGGTGGTCTATCACCTGATAAGCATCACGTACGCCGCCAGGATACGGGTCAAAACGTACGCGGGTGAGACCGACGCTGTGCCAAGTGCTACGCCACTATACAGTGGTGCCAACTGGTATTATGCAATCATGGCTTCCCTTGTCCACTGTTAACCCATAGCCAGGTACGAGAGAGAGGCCTGGGACCTATTCGGAATCTTCTTTAAAGACCACCCAGACCTGTACGCCTTTCTATATTATTTTCGTGCTCCTATGCTTAAATGTTTCCAGCCGCCGTATACTCACAGATTACGGTATGTGTCAAGTCCCTCCACGTAAATATAATGGCTTATGCCATCCAGGTTTTGAGGGACACCCGCTCCGGAAGGACTTCCCACTAACGGTGCACATATCCGAAACTTCATCAATGGCAGACTGCTGAATCTCTTTATCACAGGGGTACACTGAGGTTAGGTATGACGAAGAAAAGAAACGTGTCGTATACGAGCCTCTCCAACTAACCCAGGCATTCCGGTACGAAACTTATCTACATTGGCGCCGAGTCGGACTTAACATGTTGTCAGAAATTTCGAGGCTCTCTCGCCGTGGGAGCAGGTTGGCGAGGGGTCAGAACCACGGAAGCCGCAGGAGTTTAAACCCATTCCACCACCGAAGGTCGAGGAGCCGCAAAAGAAGTAGATGGATACTTACACTCTGAATTATTACTCCAGTCCAGAAACTCGTAGTATGCACAGTGGATATCCTCGGGGAGCGTGTGAGCTCATTGGCTTCAAGGGTCTGAGACAACGGCTTCGGCGGTGTCCTCGCTCGGGGGCCCAACTGGCGTCTCCCTGGCCCAACCCATGCGTCCAACGACATATTCTTGGCCAATAACCTCAACTCCAAGTCGAAGCGTCTCCGCAACCGTGTCTTCCACCCAGTCATATTGGTCCCAGACTTTGAGCCAATGCCCAGGTATGGCCTGAGTGACGGTCGTATAAGAAAGCTTGTGTGCAGGATCGGAAAGGAAAAGTATGAATCGAAGCTGGGATGACTCCGTTGGTTCCGGTTCAGGTATGGTTATGGTGGAGGTGAATGGCTGAACACGAAGGTAAACATAGGAAGTCGTCGTGGGGTTCTGAACTGATGAGGGACGCTCAGGATCGGGAAGCGCGTTCGTTTTCATGAGTTCTTCCACGTTAGCCTATCCCATGCTCAGTTGTGCTATTATTATGAGAAAGGGAGACGTACTTGTGCCAGCTTCAGAGCTTGTTCAAAGCCCTCCACCGCGTTGATATCGCGTTCGCTCGGGTTCTCCTTCGGTTTTGACTCATTTCCTTTATTAACGACCAAGTCGCCTCCCTCCACCTGCTCCAGGATCTAGAAACGGGGAAATAAGACAGGTTAAGGATACGCGGCGATGCAAGACAAACCCGGGTGAGCGCAGAATAAACGAGCGTTTCGACACCGTCCAAGCCTTGCATGTCATGGCTCAACCAAACTTGAATGACTTCGTGCTCAGAAATCGGGGGAGCAACAGCATTGAGTAACTCGTTGAAAGTCGAAAGACCGACTCGTCTTAAATCCTTCCCTAGACGGGGCGTTCACCAAAGGCCACGCAAGGAAATACAAGGGACGAACCGAATTTATCCAATTGCGCGGTCTTCGCGTACTCTTGAGCCCGCTCCTGTGCAGTTTTCGCATACTCAAGTACACCCTCTTTCCATTTCTTGGCGTCCTGCGTCGGGAGATTCTTCACCTGTTCATCGACAACGGACCTGGCCTGTTGCAATGCCGACGAAGCGCTGGTCCAAACACTACCCCAGCCCCATCCACTATCAGACAACTGCCGCTCATGCGCCGGAGTAGTTGCCGGCTTGTCGGGAGGTGGCGGGTTGGACGAGGTCAATGAGGGCGAGACGCCTCTGCTGGAAGCGGATCCGGCATTCGTGAGCGACGAACCGCCGACTTTGACGCGCTCTGTGCTCTTCCGTAGCGTCGGGGTGCCCGACCTAGACAACGGACGGTCAAGGAGCGATGTCGCAGGTCGGGTGGGCTCTGAGCTCTTCTGCGTGATCTCGTCGAGGAAAGCTAGGACGTCGGCCGCTTCGCCCGGAGTGGCACCTATGGGAGGAGTGGCTGCTGCTGCTGCCGCCGCCGTGGGGTCGACACCCGCCGCACGAGAGTCAGGTGAGAGAGAGTCGAGGTCATCGAGGATTTGGAGAGCCTCTTGTTGCTTAGATTTGGATTTGGTGCTCATTGGTTGGTATCGTACAACAATGATACGCCGCCTGCTTGATGTGGGAAAGTAAGACTATTGCCGTTAGCGCTCGGCACGGGGATCTTTATAGCGCGACGCGACTAACAGTGAGTGCACTGCGGGCTGGATCCACCACTACCTGAGTAAGCTATCGCATTTATTCTATGCTTCAAACAACATTCACAGCATGCAGAAGCACACGATGCCTAAACGACGTTCCCTCAGCTCCTCTGACGAAGATGTTTACCATGTCGGTTCGTGCAAGCTCGCCAACCAACTTGACCTCACCTGACTGATCATCAACGCGTCGGTTATTACAGAGGTCATAATCAGCGCACGAGTCAATGAGGACGCGGAGTGGGTCAGTGGAGTGCATCTTCGTGTTACTCTGTCGTAAACCTCATCCTCGTGCACACTAGGAATATCTGGTCTCGGTATGTCTGCTAAATTCTTGCGACACCGCCACTGAAACCCAGTCAGTGGGCAGGGTATTCCTCTGAGGACAACAGGTGAGAGAAAACAAAATTTGGTTTGTATCTATTATCGGCTCAACACTTGGGACAGTTGGGAACCCGCAGAAAACCTCGTACAATGCGATAGGTTACTTCGCAGTTTCTGGAAGCATATAGGTATGGACAATGAAGATTATTCACCCGGGGATCACTTCGACGCTGAGGACTGGTGGATCAGTGAGTCAGAGTATACGATCTGCAATTTTATACGCTAGATCATTGAGCGACAGAAAGGGAGCGCGAATACTTCGCCAGCACATGGCACGACAAGTCCAAGAAAAAGAAAAAGGCATCAAAGGACAGACACTACTCATTCACGGTCAGAAACCCCCTGCCGTACTTTGGATGACAATCTCACCTCATCCTCGGCAGATCTCGGGCGCTGGGTCGAGTGGCTCAAAGAAATCGAAAAAGGACCCAAACAAAGCCCTGGAAGAATTCGTCCACCAACAAAATCAAGCGCAATCAGATGTAAGCACCGATGCTGATAACAGGTTTTCCCCCATATCTCACTCGGTTGAAGGATTCTACAGATGAGTCCGACGAAGTTCCGCTTTCGAAATCTCTTGGGTCCAAGTCTAAGGGGACGACGCTACCCACTAGACGTCGCAAAGGCATTCAGCCGCAGGATGAGGATGAAGATGACTTGCCTCGTGCCCACGACGAGATGCGCCAAAAAGCGAGACGTCCTAGTGGTGCGCCTGGCACATCCACAGCGACGAGATCTCGCCCTGCAAACCCAATCCTGAAGAACAAGCGGCGGCGGCGGCGGCTTTCCAGCTCTGAAGGGGAGAGTGATGAAGTAAGTCGATGGCGTCAGCCGCAGGGCCACCAAACTCACACCTTTTTAATGAAGTCCCCCAATCGACCACCAAGGAAATTCAGCAAGACTTCTCAACCCGTATTCACTACAACGGTCAGTCGTCATTCTTGCATCTCTGTGGGCGTCATCGAGTTTCTCCTAGCCAGCCACACCACCCCGCGAAGAGGCCAGAGAGACCAGCCATATCCGTGACTCTCCGTCGTCTCTATTCTCCGCTCCATCCTCTCCAGCCCCTATTCTTCCTTCCCAGCCTGCAGTGCCGAATCCTCCCACTCTCTCGATGCCCCCACCTCTGACGACGAATGCTACCGCACCTCCAAGAAGGCCACCGCCCTCGAAACTGACGGCAACTGGCCCTCAAGCAAAGGCCGTCCGCAAGCCGAGCTGGCTCCTCGAACCAAAGATCAAACGTTTCGATGCTCCAAACCTTCAACCATCAAGCACTCTCCCGACAAAAGCCAGTCTAGGGGTCGTGAGGACATTGGATATTTCACAGCCCTCGACCTCTGGTAGGAGAGGTTCTGTCCAAACACCAACTGAACCATCGGCATCCACACCGCTGTCGGCTTCTGCACCAGCTCCAGGGCGATCTGCAATACTTGGACAGGGACCGAATGTAAATGCACAACACCAGAGCAGTGCACCGCAGTGGGCTGAACCACTCACACCCACCGTGCAAGACATGCCACGACCTCCACCCGCGTCGTTGGCTGAGACAGATGCGTTTTTGAGCGATCTCATGCCTCCTGAGTACGTAGCTCTGTCCACGGTCGCGCATTGGGCTTACATTTGTGTCTCGCTTCAGAATGTCGGAGCCAATGATGTACGATTCTTAATTCTCTTGTGTGGCTTTGTCACTGAGTTTGCACTCCTCAGAGATGGTGAGGAAACTCGGCGTCCTCTTCCTGTCCCTGTTCGCAAGCAGTCTGCTTTGGACCTTCCTAAGTGAATCGGTTAGCTCTGTGACCTCCAAGAGGCTAATGAGTGTTTCCAGGATCCCAAAAAAGTTCAAATGGAGCGGCGAACTTCGTATGAACATCGAGAGAGATCTCAAGGAGCGACTTTGTAATGCGACCCTTTCGGATGCGAGCGACGGACATCCTACCCGTCTGCGTTTCTCCATTTGTTTCGAATCTTCTGTCAGCTTTTTACTTCTCGAAAAGCTGTTCTGCATGGCAGAGCTGCAGAGTTTGCGCCCAGCGCTCAAACCTGTTGCAGAGGTCGCCAAATTAGGTCCAGAAACCCAAGCTGACGAGAAACCGTTCAGTACGCTGTTCATCTACATGTCTTCTCTGAAGCTGGCATGTCCCCCCACCCCTCTTCCACGAATGAACCGATCAACTGATGCGCAGTCAAGGTATCGTGTTCCAGTGTATGTATAGACGGCAACCAAGTCGCACTGCTTCTTGTGTTTCCTTCTTCGAACCTTGACTTGTGCAAAGAATACAACGTACGCTCGGAGCTGCGGAAACCTGGCCACTTCATCGCCGCTCTCCTACCATGGAAGGTGGTAGGGATAAAGGCCCGCGCTCATAATTTATTCCGCGATCCATGTGATCGCACTCACGGCATCTATCGTCCTGGGAAAGAGGGATCAATTGTGATGGCTGGGCGGGAGCGCAGCCTCCGCAAATGCCCGTCGTATCACCGCGCGCTTTCCATTCTCGGAGTTCCCAAATGGTTGTACGATGAAATGTCAAAGACCAAGTATTGTATCTGGAACAAGGGCGGCGATGGGACCCCGAGCGAACCCGGATTCGAAACTAGAGCGCTCGTACGCGTTCTCGAAGAACGCGGCGCAGAAGACGTGGGTCTGAAGGCCGATGTTTCCTTCATTTTCGTGCACGTCGGTGCCATCAGTACTTTAAATCGGCTCCCTTCCCTAGCGGACCGTCGGATGAAACGACTAGAGTTCCAATTCGTGACATATGGGACACATCATACCATTCCACCTGCACGGTGGGGAGTGCGGCAGATCTATCCAGCAGGTGAGTATCTTCTGACATGTTCACATGACCTTCAATCGCGCGTCTTCTCATGACCGACCACAGGGGGAATTGTCTGCATTTCGCCAAGCGTCTTTGCCGAGTGCCCTTCTGCCACATATAGGCTTCTAGACATGTTGGAGCAGCACCCGTTATGGGACTGTTTTGTGACACCTGGTGTGGTGGCGTTAGCGGCAAGACTGAACCGAGGTTCTGACCCCATATCGGAGTTGGAGAAGTGGGTTTAATGTGTCTGTCTCTGCCGAGTTGCGGACTAACAACGAAATATTTTCAGGGGGACGTTAATACACCAAGATCTATTGTCCAGAATTGGGCAAGGACAGCTGTCGTTGTTGTTCACGGAGCCTCCGCATTATGGCTCTAAAGAGGGACCGGTCCTAGAATGGATTCGTCGGCACCAGGAGGCGTCCATGCTGGAACCACGTGGCATTTTGGAGGACTGCCTCCGTAGTTTTAATAAGCAGTTCTCCGATTTCCCCGAGGAGAAGTGGACCTGGCAAATCCTCAAGGAGCTGTCAACCATGCAGTCTTCCCTGCAAACGCAGCCATGCATGGTGGATCAGTATCGACGGTTTGTTGTGATCAGAGGGAGGCAGGACAAGATCGCTCCAGATTGGGGTGGTGTGAGTATTATTATTATTTTTTTTCTCGTAAAGGATCTGACCAGGTACGACCGATCACACAGCTCGAATGGACGAATATCGATGAATTCAGCTTCAGGGACGCGTTTTTCTCCAAAGAGAAATCGGATGATCTGCGATCTTGGGCAGGTGTGGAGCAAGCCCTCTTCACACTACAATCTCCGAGTACTGTTCTATAAAGAAAATGAATATATAACATCTTTTGTCGTCCTCTGACTGAGTGACACTTCCTTGCCCGCGTGGTCGGTGGCCCACGGCCCACGGCCGACACCTCGAAAGCATGTGATTAATTGCGAGTCTCCGGTCCCGACAGTCCGAGATTTCAGAACTGCGAAAGCCTCGCTCGAGACAACTACTTACCTGCCAAAGTACTGTATAACGAACGCCTACTTGCTCCTTTTCAGCTCGTCTGTCGATTTCCTCTTCCACGGATCCCCCCCCCCTTTTTTTTTTCTGGAACGCTCGAGCCCTGTTAATATGTCCGCTACTACACTGCAGGCCATCCTCGACAACCCGCGATACCATGACTACCTCGCCATCCTCAAGGGCGCACGGAACGGTTTCGTGTACGGCGTCAAGGTCAGGTTTCCCCATGCGTTGATCATGGCCATCTTGTTCGGCCGCGGAGAGTACGTTTCCAAGGTGTCTGTCTCTCTCCTTCCTCTGCTGACGCATTGCATTCCCAACCCCCACACACAACAACAACTCACCTGGAACACGTCACCGACCGACCCACCATCACTATCACTATCACCTCTGTTCAAACCCCCTCAAAAAAACAAAAATTGCAAAGTAAAGTTGGCGGGCGCGGCTCAAATCCATCTCGCGCGCGACGAGACAGCACGCGACGAACCTCGCGAAATTCGTCACGATCTACAAGTCGCTCCTGCTCCTCCAACGGAAGCTGAACGATGGCAAGCCGCGTCCACATGACACCTTTTTCGCGGGGTTGCTCGGCGGTTACGTCGTATTCGGAGAGCGCAACGCGATCAACGAACAGGTTTGTGTCCGTCGTCACCATCGTGTCGTGTCTCCTGTCTCCCCAATCCCCTACCCAACTTTTGAATCAACTTCCCACCGCCTTCGTTACCTCTCTCTCTCTCTCTCACGCACACGCACACAACCACTTCCCACACACAGCCTTCGTCACCCCTTGGGGCTGTACGGCTGCTGCTGCTACTCTGTGTGTGCGGAAATGCGGCGCACGCGCACGCTCACGTCCTGTTTTTTCCCTTCTTCCTCTCTTTGAGTCATCAGATCTCTAATGCCATCTCCAATCACGATTATCCTCCCAGATTGTCTTGTACGTCTGCTCCCGTGTAATCGCCTCGTTTATACCCCGAGCGGGCTCGCCATATAGCCTGGTAACGACGGGCGGTGGCAGCGTGAGACCCGTACCTCCCGACTCGCGCTACTTTTCCATATTTGCGGCAATATCATGGGGTGCGGTGATGTGGCTGTTCCAACACCGCGGCGAAACGATCCAGCCAGGGATGTTTAGCTCGATGACATATCTCTACCGTGATTCGGAGGTGTGGCAGAATCTATGGACGCTCCTGTGGCACAATAAATAGTAGTGATCGCTATAATACTACGCGCTTTACCCCCTAGAATTTTTTCTTTAAGCAATGTTTATATAATCAACATCGCGATGAGGGGGGCGAAATAATTTTTTTTTTCTCATTTTGCCTTTTGTTTTTGAATTAAATTGGCACCGGCCAGTGCCTCCGTGAATCTCGCGTGGGTTCTCAACGGTTCCAAAATGCGCAAATACTTATCGATAAAGATGATCCTCGTCGTACCTCGAAAAGGAGGACGTAAACACAGACAACGTATCTGAGTACTCTGTCAGGCACGCCATGCAGGCGGGAACCAATTTGGAGGGAAGAAAAAGGAAACCGCCCTCGGGGCATCCGGTAGGAAAACATGTCAGAACTAGAATCGATCTTCCTTCGTGCGTACATCACAAGTGAGTCAAATTCGGAATGTTCAGTAGGGGGCATGAAAAGAAAAGGAGATCATGAAAGGAGCGCGATGAGATGAAGCGGGGAGGGGGAGGGATTGGGGGGAAAGAGCTGCGAGACTGATAACCCTGCACGAGGTTACGATGCGGTGCAAGGGCAGTGAGAGAGAAAGTGGTATCATCAAAGCAGAGGTAAAAATAGAAACGAGAGGATGGTGTCTATAGTCTCTGGCGATAACGCGAGACCACTCTCCTACATGATAAAACATCTCGGCCTTCTCGGCTCCCTGATCCGTGGCTGGGGTACCGCGCCTTGTTCTGCTAGTTTTGTACTTCGGAGGTTGCGGACTAGATTTGTAAAGAGTCGCTCTACGTTCTGGGCCGTCTTGGCACTAGTTTCGAGGAATTCGCATCCGAATTCCTTCGCTAGTTGCATCCCTTCCTCCCGGGTAACTTCGCGCTCGAGTTGCTTATCAGCCTTGTTGCCAACGAGCACGAATATCGGCTTTTGGCGCTTAACCCTCAACATGGACTGCCGGAAGACTTCCAGTCGTTCAAATGTCGCTCGTGAAGCGATTGAGTATACGAGGATGAATCCTTGTCCCTCACTTTAAGCGAGTCATTCAGAGAGGCTTCCACAGGACAAAAGGAGACGGCGAAGACCCACCGAACCCACTGATCGCGTAATGTTGCGTACTCCTCTGAGCGTCATAGTGCGGACGTATGACAAAGCGAGTTGAACAAAATTAAATGTAGTCGACCCACCTTGCCCTGCTGTGTCAATCACTTCTACGAAACACATTCGGTTGTCAACAACAAGTTGCTTTCGATACGCGTCTTCTATCGTCGGATCATATGTCTGACGAGAATAGAATCAGAGTGGTGCTAGGAGACGGGGAGCACAGGTCGTTGAGCCACAACAAGAACAAAACACATACCTCTGCGTAGTGGTGGCGCGGCAGAGATCAGTAGGCGCTCATGTAAGAAGCGAATTAGCCGACGAAGGACTCACCGACGAAGCAGTTAAGAGTGAACTAGAGTGGTTCTTAATGTCAGCGAGGGAGATTATAGTATGAGGGAATGGGAAGCGAGGGCGTACCTGAACTGCCAGGGCTGTCTTGCCGACGCCACCATCGCCCAACACTGCTACTCGCCAACAGTCCATATCTGGCAAGGGAGGAGGGATTAGGAGGATTGCTAGGAGAAAGGGAAATGGGTGAAGCGGACCTTAATCACGATGGATGGGGGGAAATGCCACGGGAATCTGAGTGGGGAATATGAGGAGAGAGAAAACGTGGGGATTAGAGGGGAGCTGACCTGTGATGAGAGTAGAAGAGGAATTTTGAAAAGAAAAGGAAGAAAGGGGGAGAGATAGAAGGATACAAGGGGAAGAGGAAGGTCGTGTGTGGTCGTGCAAAGTCGTGAGAGGGTGGGAAAGGGCGAAAGGAGACTCGATTGTGGAGAAAATGCAAGTCGTCGTCGAGGATTTGAATGAGAAGTAGCAAGGGAGGGAGGGGATGCGACTGAGTAATGTGTGAGTTGTGAGGCGGGGCAGAGGCTTACTCTTGGTGTCACCCAAATCGACAGTTTTATTATTCTTTTTGAAAAAAATTATATATTATATTATAGGTTCGGTTCGTTTATTGTTTATTATAAAATTAACTCACAACCTCGCGGATATCACCGACTTCCATCAGCTCATCCATCCACATCACCAGCCCATCCCATCCCCGCACTGGGTCATCTCCGGATCAAACGTATCCCCCAATCTAGCCACACCACTCCCCTCATTTCTCACAACTCCCATTGCCAATCCATCCACCCCTACTTGGATCAGAAACTCGTTTTACTATTCTCCTTTATCACTTCGCTTAGCCTTGTCCACATCCTCTTCTTCTTCTCACACACACTCCCTACAGCATCCCCCTTTGTCCTTCACTTTCATCTATTCAATGCAAAACCTCCGTTTGACACGCCCACATGCAACCTCACCTCTACCAGGCTGCCGCGATGCTTTATGCAGCCCACCGCGAGACCCTCACGCGCACTCATGACATAACCGAACCCGTTTGTTTATTCCCATGGGCCAAGGGCCAGCCCATGGGGCGCGCGGCGCTGAAAAGGGCGCTTCTGCAGATTGCCCTGGAAAGTTCGGTATTGTATATGCTCCTAATCGCACTTAGGCATGTTCGACTTATCGGTGCCGGTTTACGGCACTGAATCTGGCTTGCCAAGTCGGGTTATAATCCATGGACCTCCACTTCCCGCTTTAGTTTCCGGATGAGTGTCAACTGGCGCTGGTGCCACCTTGTTCCCATCGTCGCTGGTCTCTTGGTTTCTTGGCTTTGTTCATGTGCCCACGTTGCTCCGAATTCGCTGTCTTGCTTCCCAATCCCATTCAAGGGTATCGTATCATCATATATCCAAGTTGACGTCTCACGACGCCCGAAAAATGCATCATTACTACTACGCTGTCCTATGAATCATACGCCTCGGACAACTGACAAACATACACATAATCTATAAGTCATCTCAAGCCAAACACTAAAGCTAAAAAGGCTTTAAGACATCCTGGGCGTAAGGAATGCGCGCAAATCGGCTGGTAGCATGGAAAAAAGATATGGATGTTGCGCGATGAGGGGTATGCCAAATCGAGGAGTGAAAGGGGCAAAACAACAAGCGTGAAGAAGGGACTTTGAGAGCCATCCACAAACGGAGTGTATGGATTTTAGTTAGACAGTGGCAAAGCCCGAAACGATGACCGAAACCGAGTCGATCACTAGAGGAGAAAGCATATGTGTATGAGTGGTGAATGGCGCGGCCGAGCCTGTTCCAACAGGTATACGAAAAACGTGGTTGAATATAAAAACGTGGAAACAGGAAAATCTTCTAAGCCGGTTCTATAAAAGAATCAGTCTCGCCGACTGAGCTCCGCCTGCGTGAGGTTGAGGACAAAGCAGCCCCCAGAGTAATTCTTTGGAGGCTCGATGATTTTCACGGGTTTCTTGGTGGCCCCGCGCGTGCCGTTCATGACCGCTGCAGTCGTAATCGAGGGGAATGGACGAAGGGGTCGTGAAGCAGGAAATGATGGTTTTCGGATGGGTAGAGTGCGGGCAGTTTGTCGGGAGGGTGAAGTTGGGGAGGCAAGCGGCGACGAGACGAGAGGGCGGGTTGTGTTGAGTGCGAGCGACATGGCGGATTCGGTTGGTTTCGGAATGAACAGGAACGACAGGTAAAACAGTGCGGTGTGACCCGTGGAGACTGGGGATATAATTAAGATTTTGGGTGGCACTGTACGTGTCGAGAGAACAAAGGAGAAGTGAAAGAGAGGAATTGTGGGGCAAACAAGCGCGTCTCTTTAAAAAGAGTGTGCGTGCGTCGCCGCGGGCTCACTTGTTGGGGTCGCGTAGCAGCGGTTGGGGTAATTGTAATTGTAATTAATTGACGCACATGACGGCCCGCTCGCCATACAGTCTGATAAGTTATGAACCACCGTTTGATCGCTCGCATTCTCTTCTTCTCTTCGCTGCCGATGTAGACAGCGCTTTTCAATCATTCGTGGTCGACGTTCCAAAGGCCGAGACATGACACCGTTTAACGTATCACCTTGCCGCGGCATTATGCGACCGCTGACTGCCAAACATGTCATTTCTGCCCCAACGGACTTGCTGTGATGTCAATCTCCAAATTACCATTCTGTTTTTAGGCTTTCTGCCCTAAAAGCAGCGACCCAATGAGCTCTCGTACGTTTTTTCCTCTCGCGTCTCGACCTTCTCCGACCTGGTCTTCTTTGCGGATTCAGCTGCGCATTGATTGAAACAGTGACAGAACGAATCAGTGACCCACCCCCTTCCTTCCTTCGACACCCTTGTCACGGACTTTGAGCTCTGGAACTTTTTGATGGACATATTTTTACCGTACTTTCGGTGGGTCGCGACTCTGACACCTGTTTGGACCGCACGTTCTGTCTGTCCAACAATAGGACATCAACACTGATCTTGGATATCTCTGCTGCGTATCTCCCGCCACAGCCTGGTGTGCCATGGCTGAGAAAGCGTCGCCCTCGTGTGCTACCTTGATGATTTGAATGGTCATATGGTCACTGAATCCTACCCCATCGAAGTCCATTTGCGACAATCTCTTCACGGAGATTAGCCTGGGTTCGCATGTATCGAACCTCAGGTTGGTTGAAGAGGGATCTCACATAGCAATTACCGAATAAAGCAATGGAACTTGAGAGGGTCGCGAAAACAAGCAGACAACTGATGTCAGGTACTGGGTCCACAATTCTGCCGGCTTGGCGATCTGGGTCATTTTTGCTGACCTCTGAATTGTCTGGCCCATCGACAGTTAGGCAGGAAGTTGATCGGCCGGAGGAAATTCTTGTCAACATCGGTGTTCGCGGTTCCCGGAAATCAACCGACCGCTGATCAAGCCCGCCACCCTTGCTGGAATCAAATCATATGGCCCTGTTCGCCCGTTTTTCCCAGTGTCTATGAGATGAGATTGATAAAGTTGTATCACAATAGAAAATCTCCGAGTCTATCTCTGAGAAGGCCGAGCAATAGATGTACCTCAACGTCCTTGGGGCAATGGGATATTTTATCCGAAAATTGATGATTGGGTGATTGGATCGCCGACATGCGACATGTTCCGCAATTTATCACGACAATCTTTTACCAAATGACCAACTCTAATCATTTCTGTGTTTGGACATACGGACATACGTACTGTAGTCGAATTTTCCCTTTCGAACCATCACGGATCCTGCCAAAAACGCATTTTGTTTTGAGATGTAGCCCGCCCTTGTCAGAGGCTGCGGAACGAAAAGCTTACTGTGTGTGTGAACAATTAGCAGGGAAGTTTGTAACACGACCTCGTGGTTTTTTTCTCATCCCTTCCGAGGACATCCGGAGCTTGTCCACCTTGGTCTGACCTGCGGAACGGACGCTGTTCATTCGTTCCTGAGGTCGGGCGGGGAATGACACCGCCTTCCCAGGCGACGGCGTTCACCTTTTAGGCGTGGGCGGTGTCTCTGTGCCGTCCCTATGTGGTCAGTGGTTTATGCATCAGGCGTTTAACTCATTTGTGATCCTTGGCCCCGGATGTGATGCTGTCCGGCCTCCGTGAGGAAGTGAGTCTTTCTTGGGTCTGGACTGCGCGCAGGCTATCCACGGGGCTGCAATCAGTTCTCCAGTTGAGATGATCAAAACACAGTCACGGGTGAGAGTGTCAGTAGGGACACCAAATGTGTTCACGTGTGGAGAAAATGAAAAGGCTGGCTTGATATGAGGCGACTACCTGCCTTGACAACCTGAATCATATTCTCATCGAAAAGAGGACGCGATATACACAAGCAGTAGCTTCTATTAGAAATGACTCAATTAAGAGAGCGTCCATCGTCCAGACCCCGTGATAGAGATGACAACAACTAAGTAACGCGTGAGTGACACAGGTAACAATGTGACATCCCGGCCGACAAGTGGGACGGGGAGAGGTATTATGGCCCACAGGAAAGGCTGGTTGAACAGTGTGGGGATGTGGGGGTCGCAATACGTCTCACTGAGACGACGTAAGAACGGGGGAAGGAGTAACCTTGGAGCTACTTGATAAGGGAATCTCCGCGCCGCCAGAAATTGGAGGTGCCGTGATGCAAGCATGACGTATCAGCCCGGCCCTGGCCCCCACGGGTTTCCCGGCATATCGGAGGGATGCTGGCACGTCCCATCCCAACGTCTAACGGAACAGGGCGGGTGCCGCCCGAGACAAATGGGCACCAATTGACGTGAGACGTGGGAGAACCGCCGGTCGGACTTTGGCGGCGTGGCACGATTACGGGGGGTGAAGTCGTAAAGTGGTGGGGTGACGTGTGGGAGTGAAGGGAGGATTCAATATCAACATGCGGATGCAAAGATGCAGATGCGAGGTTGGATGAATGCTGTTTATGGGATGGCGGCGCGGCTATGTTCCGTCGCACGTCACGAAAAAAAAAACGCGATACGAGGGAGGTCAGAAGTGTGGTTGCCAAAAAAAGCCGAAGTGTGGACCGCGAGGGGCGCCGCAGGTTGCGCGCATGCTGGAGTTCGACCCGGCTATTGGACATCGACGAGGAGGTTGCGCTCCAAGATGTACTTCCCTTCCTTGTACTTTTGGGATTGTTCGTACGCCTTGTCCTGCGAACCAAAGGAAGGGGTTCGTGAGCAGAAAAGCGAAAATGGAAGTAGATGGGGATGGGGATGCTCACATATTTCCAGCCGAGTATGGTGCCGCACTTACAGCAATAGATGTCCCGCACGGTGTGGTTGCCTGTAGTCATTTGACGGTCATTCGGTTCGCCTTCGATAACGTTGACCCTGCACACATTCACCCAATTAGCACCAGCACGGCATGATCGTGCCTCCATCCGATCTTACACATCTTCGAACAAGTAGGCACGTCCGTGCTGGCCGTTGAATGCCTGCAGATAGGTCATTGAGTCTGTCGCAAAGGACATGGCATGCCACACTGACCCTGGATATCATGGAATGGATCGTGGTGAGGTGAGTGCGGCAGGTCAGGCAGCCGTATACACGGGCACCCGCCAAGTAACGTCTGTAGCTCATACCCATGGCGAAGAGATGTTGAGTGAGTTAGGAAGGCTTAGGGGCCTGGAAGGCAAAAGGCACGCGCAGCCTGATTGGGATCGGGGAAGAATACGTAGATGGGCAAGGAAACTGCGAGGATGGACGTCGTCGACTTATATAGCTAGACGGCGAGGGATCGATTGGGTTGCCGGGTGGTCAGATGAGTCAGAATGAAAGGGCGAGGATCAATGGAGTTGCCCGGCCGTGGGTGAGATGCTGGTAGGTGTGACTGCAATTACTCCGCTCACACTCCCCATTTTAACGTACTAATTTAATGCACCTCACTCAACTACAACCTAAGGGTAAGTACTGCACTAGTACTACACCGTACCGTACTCTCGATATCCTATCCCTCCTTCTGCGCGGTTGACAAACTCTTACCGTTGATCGGTCATATCGGCACGGCCCACGTTTCACACGGCGCATAAACGCCGCATCTCGCAAGAACGCCAAGTTTATGTCTGTTCGCTAGGTGGCTTTGAAGGCAGGTAAAGTATTAGAATATCGCAATTTTCCGGAGGTAAGCCCCCGGCAAGAGGGGCATTCTTTTAGTGGGCACTGCTGTTACGGCCGCAAGAGCAGATTAGGCGTCGCGTCAGGTAAGAGGCGCGTCGTTCGGAGAGTTCAATATGCCATTCAAGCTCCTACGACTGCCAGTGGGGCAGCCTCAGGCATTTGGGGCGGAGGTAGATTTGCAGGAGGTGCACCCATGGGTAATGGTGTCCGTGTCCAGTCTGGTATGACGTTCGCTGAACGCACAACAACGTCAACGTCACCTTCCGCCATGGAATCGTCTGGGCCTGGATCGCCTTCAGCTTCGTCCCATTTTTCCCGTGCGACTTCCACGCCTCCAGTTTTAAGGGCACTGTATGCGGATCATGAGTGAGTTGTGAGTCGTTGAATCATGGGATGCAAAAATGGGGCAGGGGACCAAAGCTTACCCTGCCAGTGAGCCACCAACCCAAGCCATGATGGCCGGCGTAAATGCTGGAGCCTTCCCTGCGTTGGTGCTACCGCGTGCACCTGACGGAGGCGTTGGCGTAGGATTGTTCAGAATGGCAAAGTGGGGAACCAATGGGCGCAACGTGGCATAGCGATCATAACTTGGTGGTCTTGGTCTACCTGGCCGTACGGGCGGCCGCGCAGAGGGGGAGGGTGAAGTCACGATCGCCCGAATGAGTTCTGCGTGCAACCGCGGGATAAATCCAGGAAGCATCGCGGTACCACCAGTAACAAGAATAGAGGAGGCGAGGGTTTTGCGGAGGTCGACAGGGATCTGGGCCAAACGCAATCAGTAAAAGGGCGACCACCGCATTCGAAATGATTGTACTTTTAGCAGGCAGTCTAGTATGGTTTCGGCAACACTACTTTCGTCGACATCACCCCCTTCGAAGAGCACTTCTGAACCCCTCTCTCGAATCCATCCTGGGACTATGAGAGTGCCAAGGCCAGTTCCGGTCTGTTGCGAAGCAGGGGGTGTGACTTTTAAATGTAGATCTGTCGCGGTTGAGTGGCGCATATACAAGTTCGCAAGTGCCTGCAACTGGTGCTCGCCAGCACTTGAACGGCCCGGCAGGACTTGCGATCGGGATACAACAGAGAAATCGGATGAAGCGGGACCGGTGTCAGCTGAAACGCGAGAAAATTCGGATTCAGAGGGAGCGCTGTCGCTGGGTGGCAAGTCGAGATCCATAGGATCTTCGTCCAATGGTGATACAACGCCGGATTCCAATGAAGCGTCCATAGCTTCGCCGACGAAAGAACACCGAGTTTTGATTTCTTCGAGGACTGCATCGGAAAGGACTTCTAATGGGACGCGAGTCGAACGCGAGGCAGCAGGTATGTTGACGGCAGCGCTGAGAGACGTCGGTGGTGGGAGGTAGGTACCGAAAAGTAGCAAAAGAGCACGGAGGTGAGAAGTTAGGCGTGCGCCAGCCAGAGGGGTCGTTCTAAGTTGATGGAACAACGGTCGAGAGGAAAATATCTGTATGCATGTCAAAGTCGAATCAACAAGAAAGGAAAGGACATACAGGAAGTGCAGTGGATTCTAATTCCCCGCAGTCAAGGACGAGGCCCGTTATTCGACCGGCGGAGAGGAGGGCAAGTAGGTGGCTGGAAGCAAACGATATGGACGGAACCTAACAAGGTGTGAGACTCGAGAGGGAAGCATTATCGAAGGTATGACCTGAAGATTTTCAAAGAGAATTTTGGCGATGATCTCTTTCACGTACACGGGTAAGAGAGGATGCTCGATGATAATGACCTTCCTCGATTTCGGGTCCGTCAGCAGGGAACTACTCGGAAAATGTGAATAATACTAAATGGAAGCAATGAGTACGCACTTACTCGTGGAAAACGGCCCTGACATGGGCCTGCAATCGGGCTGCCAGAAGACGATCCTCCTCCTCTCGTTGGAAAGGATCTGGAGAGCGCTGGAGACCCCACAGCGGCGAAACAAAGAAGACATCGCGGGGTCGACCTTCGCCACTGAAGCCAACTTTCCAGACGCGGGAGCCAGGATCAATTATAACACGATCCTCTGTGCCGTAGAGAGAATGCCGACGCGTGGTTTGGTAATGCGGAGATGCCTGAACCATAGCTGACCGAGCTATGCGAGAGGTATTGGGCGCGCCAGCAGGTGTTGCGGGAGCTTGGGCCCCGTGGGATGTCCTTGAGCGTGGGGTGGAAGGTACAGCAAGGGAGGACATGACGGTCGTGAGTTACCTTCGCTCGTGAACGCGACTACACAAGTGGCATAGAAAAGTAATTAAAAAAAAATTGATGCTCGGAGTGAGGGTCGAACTCACGACCTCAGGATTGGATGATCATTTGATCACTCATAAGGAATATGAGACCTGCGCTCTAACCAACTGAGCCATCCAAGCTTGGAGATCTATATTCTACTTTTATATACAACTTGAATAAGGGAGTTATTGTGCCAAGTGTTGAACCTGAAACCTGGTTTTGAGTTCAGAGTTCAGCGGCTAAGTTGGGACTTGACTTGACCTCTCTTTGAACACACCCTTCCTTTACCGCTGCTACTATGCCCATGCTTGATCTCAAGCGAGGGCCACAAGATCCCATTCTTCCCTTACGAGCTACGAAGCATCCCAGAACCACAGCGTTGTACGGCGACCGTCCCACCGCTTCCCAGAGCGAAGGTCTCTTGTCCCACTGGATCACCAGTCTTGTAACGTTGACGCACAAGGCTGCATCAGGCATCTTTACAGAGCGTTCGTCGTTCTTCACCATTCGTGCCCTCTTCCTCTTTCACTGAGTCTTCATTAGCTTTAAGAGTACCACCGTCTCAGCGTTCCCAACGAACGGACGGGGTAGTCCAACCCCCGTCCCTGTCTATCCCACCCATCACTCTACGCTCCACGCCCATACCTCGCAAGAAGTCTCCGAAAATGCAAAAAAAAAGGCCTTCGCCGCGGTCAGGCCTCGCTAAGTTGCGCGATTCACCTCCACGACCTTCGTCCTCGACGGACGGAATACAATCGGCTCCTCGATCGCCGTCCCCACATATTCAACAGTCGATCAGGAAGGCCAACCCTTCCATTTCGGTCCCTACCTTACCCACGGATCCCCCACCACCTCTGACCGGCCAGATCGCTGCCGCCTTGCCTCGTCCCTCCGGGCTTCCTTCTACTCCAGTCCCAGGTCCATCAAAGTCAGTTAGCCGCGCTCTTTCTGTGGTTCGCCCTTCTTTTCGCCCGCCTATTCCAGGCTCGTATCTCAGTCCCTCCATTGAGACACCTGCACACAAACCGCCATACATCCCCCAGACACCACAAACCGAACCACGAGCAGAAGCCATTCGTAACCCGTACTACCGTTCCATGGCCCCTCCTCCATCACCAAATCTGCCACCGCTGCCTAGTCCACTGCCTCAACCTCCTGACACTGTCAGTAGCCTTGAGCCCCAGCCGTCTTCCACCGCATCCACGGATGCATCAAGTTCTACCTTACCAGCGCCTCGAGAAGTGGTAGATGCTGCGATTGCTAATGCCGAGAAGAAGCTCGCCGGACGGGTGGTCAAAAAGGTTTTTTCCAGGAAGGGTGCCAGGCAACATATTTTCCAGAGTGCTGTAAGTCCATGCATCCCATCATCATGTACACCTGTTCACTGTGCACCCCTAGCATAGAGCTCGCGTAATCGAATCGAGAAAGGAGGATCAAGAGGCACTAATGAAGCACCTATTCGAGCTTGAACAAGCTCGTGGGTACTCATCTGACTTTCAGACATTCCAAGGTACGTGCTGTTCTGTGTAGTGATATGCCCCAGGTACCATTCTGTTATAGGGTTTGTGAAGTATCGGGAATTGCTTGATGGCCAAGGATTAATGTCGTGTATGTCCTTCGCCATTGTCGCTTGCACTTTGCTTATACGGAGTTAGCCCGCTCCCTCACCGATCTCCGAGGAAGATATCAAAATGAAGACCAGAGACGACATTCATTTGGTGATGTCCGTTTACTTACTTCCGCTCCGTAGATTCTCGTTTCTCAAGGCGCTAAACAGACTATTGCTCCGGACTTCCTTGAACGTGCTTTACAAAAAGCGAGGGAAACCCTGAATGGGTGTGTCTTTCGCACACATATCATCCTATTGCAACTAATATATACAGTCCTAAACCTCCGCCACCTTTCATACCGTCCTTTGAGCAACTTCGTATCGCCCGGCGCGATAGAGATGCAGAGATCAACAGTCGCTTACGCGGACCACCTTTACCCGATAGCCTTACCCCTGAAGATGAGACTGAAGTTTCGAGGTTACTCAACAAACGTGGAGTCGTTGCCAAAGTAGCAAGGCTGCAAATTACGGATGCCGACCTTAGTCGCTTGAAACCTGGCACGTGGTTAAATGATGAAATCGTCAATTTCTACGGTCAACTTATCTTAGAGCGATCAGAGACGAACCCCCGAAACAAAGGTGTGAAGAATGGCGCAAGATCCGAGAAGAACATGATATTGAATGTTCACTACTTCAATTCGTTCTTCTTTGAGAAGTTGTCACAGGAGGGCTATGAAAAGGGTCGTCTAGGGAAGTGGACGAAAAAAGTATGGTGCCTATTCCTGCTCCACTGACAGGTTACTTAACGACCATTATGCTGGCAGTTTGATCTGTTCTCGAAAGACATTGCATTATTGCCCATAAACCACGGCAACTCGCACTGGACAGCAGCCGCAATAAACTTTCGACGACGCCGGATAGAATCGTTTGATAGCATGGGTGTGAGGCGGCAGGATGTCTTCGATGTACGTCTTCCTCACCTTGGCCTAGTCTTGTACGTAGCCTTGACATACTGATATTCGATCAGCTATTACGCGAATACGTCGAACTCGAACACTTGAATAAGAAATCTAAGCCATTTGACTGGACTGGCTGGGTCGACTACTGCCCGCGAGATACCCCACAGCAAGAAAACGGACACGACTGCGGCGTCTTCACGTGCCAGTTCCTCGAGGCCCTCTCACGCGGCATGGACTCCCCCTTTAACTTTACGCAGAGAAGCATGCCGTATTTACGTCGGCGCATGGTATTAGAGATTGTGCGCACCCAGTTGCTCTGTGGGACATGACATTCCAATGCGGATTCGGTCACATTGGAGATATTTTTATTTATTTCTCGATTATGTCCTCCATAATGATTGTATGCAATGCCAACACAACGGTCCACACGATAACAGAGTCCATATCCATAAAGGCCCGTGGCGTGATATTATGACAGCGAGATATATGCGTACAACGAGGTATGAATAACGAGCAAAAGATAACATGACGGTCCTAGACACGGGTGTAAGGGGTAAGACATGACATGCATGACATGCTACCGTCGTAACCACCACACGACGATGAAAAACCAAAAGACGAAGATGAGGAAGATGATGTACCACATCCAGCGACACCCTTGGCGCTGAGACATATTGTTCATGCGCCGGAACGTGCCAGCGAGAATGCCTGACGTTTCCGCAAACGCGTCGTTCTGCTCCACCAACACGCAGAAAGAAAAAAGAGTTTGTCAGTCAGCCGAAAGTCGTTACGCGTTGGATGCGGTAATATTGGTTGCATGTGTGGATGGACGACGACTTCACGCGCCGTCATACACACATACCCAGAGATAAAGAGAAAGAGACAACACACCATTTGAGTGAGCTGGATGGTCGAATCGCGCACTTCATTCCCAATCCCAATCGTAATCTGAGACGTAAGAATTCCCAAACAAAAGCAAAAAAGAAAAGTGTGTAATGTCAGTCAGCTACCCATCTCGTCAGAAGAGAGAAGATGATGAACAGAAACCACGGCCATGCAACGGGGAACATGAAGTGCATGCGTGCGTGTATGTGTGTTATGGAGGAGGGGGGAGAAGTGGTTGTCGCTGGACGAAGTTGGACGACGGCGAGGTGGGATTAACGCACCTCTTTGAGCAATTTTACTTTGGCGCTCAGTCCCTCAATGGCCTCGTCGTTTTGGCCTTCGAGATCATCCGCGAAGCGTGCGCCTGAAACGGCCGCGGCGTCCGACGAGGCGTTGTGGAGTCCGGGGTATGGCGACGAACGTCCAGAGTGGGGCGGTGTGGGCACAAACGAAGAGTCTGTGTCGAGCCCGAGGGCAGCGCGGGACACGCGGTGCCTGCGTTGGAAACGGTGAACCTTTGTGTCGGCGTGTTGCGTTGAAGGGACGAGCTCGGCTCACCTTTGGGTCATGGTTTATAGAAGTTGGAGAGAGATCATACGCCTAAAATAACCTTGCGAGTTCAGTTAACGTGTCGACGCTTTTGTCCCACGTGGCACAATGCCAAGCTTTTTTACTTGCAGACCAACAACATGTTCACACCCACACACATAAAGTATACTGTTTTCTGGGTTGTAGGTGCTGATTCAAATTGAACTAACAAATACAAGTAAGGGCACCCCCCTTCTCGAACACAACCCTGCCTGGCGGAAAGCCAGGATGACTATGTAGACAAAAGAAATCGAATGTTTCATATCGGTAAATGGGAAAAGAGGGGATTGGGATTGGGACTGAAAGAACGGAGGAAAGGGCGTAGGACGCTTGGAGGAAGCCCAGCAACAACACAAGCGCGCACTGTAATGTATGGTGTTGATCTCTGGCGGAGAAACGGAAGGACGATGACTAGTATAACGGTCCTTCAGCTGACCGTATGCAGTATCGACGTACTGCTAGGGTATTCGCACACAGAATTCGAGTCGGCGAGAACGAATAAAAGAGACGAGTGCTTAGTCAATACTCATCCGGTTAGGCCGTACAGATAGCGACGGGTACGCGCTATGCTTTGCGCCAGCCGCTTGCTTGCGTGCGACTGGAGAACAAGGGTCAGGTTCAAGAGAATCAAAAAGGTCTACGTCAACATACTCTGGTCTTTCAGACCACGTCCAAAGTTCCGCAGTACCATCCATGCATAGACAAAGGTCATAATGAGAAGAAGGATGGCGATTACAGCTACAGCAAACGTCAGAAATGAATGACCAGGACAGGACGGGCACTAACAGAAAATAGTGAGCGACTCCCAGAGACGGGTAAACTGCGGTGTGTCTTTCTGGATAATGACTTTGACGAACTAGATGGTGGGGTTCATGTGAGATATTCAGCAGTAGCTCTGTAATCATACCTTGTAACAAAAGTATACCATGGCACCGACACAACCGGAGAGGAACGTTGTCATCATCAGCTTATTCTCGTAACGAGCTGCCAGATGGCCTTCTACCAGCAACACAATTGATAGCGGTAGCGCGGCGCAAGTCATATAAAACTCGAACGAGCGGCGGTCCAATACCAGTAAGGTGAACTGCACAAAGAAGCCCACCCAGAAAAAGACGTCAAATTTGACGATGCATTGGTATATCTGGTAGACCGCGAACATCTTCTTGATTTGACGATCGGCCCCCAAGAACTTGTACACCTTCCAGCCAAATTCATTATAGATTGTCCAGGCAAGCGCGATGTAAGCAAGCTCTGCAATACCGATGACAATTGGGAGGGCCGTCGTGAGAACGTCGATATTTAAGTGCGAGAAGCCGCTCTGTGATGAGACGGACGTCACTGAGTGCCGTATTTCGAAGGATTGTATGACCGCGTAGACAAGGAACAGAGCGTTGAAGACCCTAGAAGAGAGTCCGAGAACTATCGTAAAGACACTAGGGAGAGGGTAGGGCCGAACTCACGTGAGGCACAAAAACTGCAGGGTGTTCCGAGCATACACGGCGTCCAATGCCATAGCCAGCTGGAAGACACTGGGGACACCATATCAAACAAAGTAACGCTGCGGAGGTTTGGACGTACTGCGCCAATGCAAAGATAGAAAGGAAAACAGACATCTTCCTGGACGCCAGATCACCCATTGGCAGATCTGATGGTGCATTCTTCTCTGCTCCATTGAACCTTAGTAGAAGATCCGCTTCTATAATCAAGTCAATTGTTGTCTCCACTAGTACTGTAAGAACATAGAGGCGGCATGCAATCGAGTCCGGTAGGACCTAGGACGCAAGGTGAGATGGGTCTGACACATAAAATTGAGAAGAGAAACACTCACTCTTTGAAACCATGTGCGCCTGGTTGTTGGCGGTAACTGAGGAGTAGGAGGATACGCAGTCCGCGCAGTCAGGTCTCCGTCGTCGTCGTCAAAATCGAAGTCGCCTTTTCGCTCAGCCTGCGGACAATTAGAACATTGATGCGTTCGCAAGGGGAAGGGATGGGCGTACGGATGTGTCGAGAACATACGACTTGTGTTGGGCGTTCGGCGCAAATGGCGTAACCTTGGGGTCGACGAGGTTGTCATGCGAGGACTTATAGACGTCTAGGGCAAAGTGGGTTTGCAGTCGTTGGGATTGAGGGAATGACATGGTTTTGGCTTTGGTGATATTATGAAAGAGAGTGAGAAGGACCGGCCTGTGTTGAGAGAGTGACAGAAACCAGATAACTGTGGGAGACGAGTAAGACGTCGAACGTCGTTGTGAACTCGCCTTGGCGTGAGCGTGAGAACGTTTAGCGCCGTGGCACGACTTATAATTGGATTGCGCAGCATGGTCATCATATGCATCATAAACTTTGTTGATTTTTTTTCAGGACCAAGACGCCCAAACCAAACACAGTAATGCAGTCATATAGGCGACCTAGCATATCCTTGATACCTTTGGTCCACGATAATGATGATACCTTCGAGCCACCCGGTCAGGAAAGCTTGGTTGGCACCCCCGCCAAGCGCTATCAAGTTTCCCGCCGAGGTATACTATCTGTTCTTCCCTTGCCATGCCGATCCAATTGTCAGATATCTTTCGCAGCCGCCATCCTCTCAGTCACGTTCTTTACTGTGCTAATACTCCTGGCCATCTTTGTCGCACTCCTCACGTCCTTTGTGCAAGCCCAAGAGTCTGTTGCAGCTGCGGCTTCCAGTGCTGCTGCCTCCGAGATTCCTCCGTAGCATAGCCCTCGCATTCATGGCTCGCCCCTGCGTATTCATATCGACCTTAGTCCCACACGTGTAGCCCGCCCATACTCAGTTTGATTGTTTCAGTGAAATCATCATATATTGTTATCACAACAGCCCGTCACAATAGCCTGAGCTTCCCGGTGACCCGATTGACCAAGCGAGCAGGTGCTTCCAATCCCATCGCCTCAGAATAAACCGGTCCTCCAGGTTACATATGACTCACCTGGCCCCATTCCCAGCACAGTTCTTGAGCCTGCCGCGATTTGAGTGCGTCCCCTTGATGAAACCTCCCGCATCAGCATGCAAAGTTCCGCGGGGGTAAAGGTGATTCTTACGCGTCTTGAATGGATCGCGCACATATACTCAGGCTCTGCGCCTGAGCCTGAAGCAACAGCATCTCATCCTCGCTGTCACAACATAGCGCAATCTTTGTTTGCCTAGGACCTGTAAGCTACACTTACCAGGGCGGGCCCTCTGGTAGTATTATGGACTCACCCCGCTCGTTCCCAATGTCTCAAAAGCTGCGCCACGATGACAGTTATAACATGTGTTACCACACGATCAGAAGAACTCACGGCAGGGTTTGTTCGAGAGAGTGCCTTGTAGCATGCCAGCGTGGCATGTCTGGACCAACCTAACGTGAGACCAGAAACAACACACACAGCGGCGTGACCTACGCGCATCTTCGTAATATAATACGACGAAAGCTGGGCGTTCTGCGTGTCGGGGACAATATACAGTACTCACTGTGCCGCGATTTTTCCGGTCGTCATGTTGAGGTCGCTTCGTACAACGAGGACCTAAGCACCCCCGTATCCACAAGTGACTTTGAGTCGGGCCAGGACAAATGGGCAGTTTCGCAGTGAGGTGCTCACCAGTTTGCATTCATCAGCTGGTTCGGGTTGTATCCGACCGAGATCACCGTCAGCTTCCGCGTCCGACTCGTCGCTATCGCATGGGTCTTCGATTACCCTGCGATTTTCAGTTGCGGGCTCTTTCACTTGTTCGTGGTTGATTGCTGCACATCCTGCAGACGGCCTGGTACCGCGTCCCAAGAAGTACCCGAGAGAAGCGCTTCCCAGAACGAGCGCAACAAAGAGCGGTACATCTGAGTTGGTTTTTTCAGCAAACCTTCGATACACGAACGTTTCAGTATGGGTACTTTACCCTCCATTGAGTTGTGGGCTCTACGGCCTGGTGTGACAGAACAAAGTTGCCTATTGCTGTAAGGGGAAGACTTGTGCCTATACTGTACGGTCACACGACGAACCTTCCCGAATCGTTCTTGGGTGGACCCGCCCCACATCCACATCGATGATCGCGAGTGACCTTGTGGATCTGCCTTTGGGATATCAGCGACGGCAGCTTGCTTGACTGTTGACCTTAGATTTCATTCCCCTCAATCCCGACCCAATCGGGCGTCAGCGAATTGTTGGAGATTTCGTGGCCCAGATCGACGTCCCTCTCCTCCCCAATGTTGTATATTATTCAATCAACTGATATTTAATACCCCAAAAATTCTTTGGTTCCTCGGTCGTGCAGAAAGGCTCAATACAATCAACCAAGCAACGGGGAACTTTTACCATAATGAGGTTGTGGTCAGACTTACCCAGAAAACAGAGACCGTCAACCACACAGGACTCTATAGCGATCTCATGCACACAGTCAGATTGGCAGCTTTCGGCGCTCACACAGATCTGTGTCTCATCTTTGCCTCAATGGCTGGAACTTTTGCAACCGTTTACAATATGACGCCCGGTGTGACAAGGCCATGGACCTCCGTTGTGACCCGTGTCCTATGTTGGATTGCACCTTCTAGTCACCCATCAGGAGAATGGTCTCAGGGGGTTCAGATCAATCAGATTTAGGAGGGATCACGGTTCTTGGTTCTGTAATGTAATAGTCCATGGAAACGGAGAAAACAGTCGCGTAAACATCTGCGCTCCCAATATACAGTAATGCAACTGTCGTGCTGACGCCAAGTCGAGCTATAGGGCGTATGTGTATTATTTAGAACACAAACTCAGAACGTCAAGTAACCAGAGATCTGGTACAAAAAGGTCCGACGAGCGATGAGGATCAAGTTGACGAGTGGCCTCAGTGGCATGCTCAGGTTTATTTCCATGTGAGTACAGTAGGTTATTGAAGTAAGAAACCCGTTTCTGTATGCCAACAGGCCTGTCAGTGGTTGTCGTGAGTGCGCTACCAGTAGTCACTGGTTTCTAAGACAACAACTTTCTGGGAAAGTGGTTCCAGAACGTGATACTAGTAGTAAGTAGCATACTGAGTGGATACAGTGAGGGTCTATG